>Ga0082212_10001973_pt1 | contig 30143 bp, 24 predicted proteins | sample TergutNt197P3_FD_71548 | JGI IMG/M metagenome (GOLD analysis project Ga0082212, IMG submission 71548) | Neocapritermes taracua P3 segment gut microbial communities from Petit-Saut dam, French Guiana - Nt197 P3 | ecosystem: Host-associated > Arthropoda: Insects > Digestive system > Gut ...
GGCGTTCATCGGGGTACGCATTTCGTGGCTCATGTTGGACAGGAAGTTGCTCTTCGCCCGGCTTGCCTGTTCCGCCTTTTGCCTCGCGTCCTCGATTTCCGTGACGTCGTTGGAAACGATGATATATCCGTTTTTATTGCCTTTTTGGTCGACGAGATAATTCGCCGAACCTTTATAGTAATGCCCGCTGCTCTCCTGATACAGCACGTCGGATTCCCTGCCTTCGTGCAGGGCGGTAATGGGACAATATTTGGAACCGTGCGGATAATAACTCGAATCATCGTATAACGTCCCGATGACCTCATTCAAAGTTTTCCCTAAAACCTTCAGCGCCGGTTCGTTCATATAGATGACTTTGTGATCCATATCAATGATAGAAAGCGGCTCGTTTACGCTGTCCACAATACTGTCAGCCATTTCGTCAAAGGAATTGGCAAGCGTTCCGAGTTCATCTTTGCTGGCCGAGCGCAGCCTGAATTGCCGTTCGCCCGAGCGGAACCGGGATATGCCGTCTATCATCACCTTGATATTGTCGGTAAGGTAGGACGACAGGAGGATCGCCATGAAGATAACGAGGGCGAATAAAATCACGCTTGTACCGGCAAGCTGTAATATGTTATGAAAAAGGTTGGTGTTGGTCGCGTTGGTCAGCGAAACTTCCATATCGCGAGCAGGTGCGGTGAAGTCCTCGATCCCCGCGCCGATGGTGACCATTGCAAATCCGCGTTTATTGCCTTGAACATCCGGGGAATACTGGCCGGTATAATATGGAATGGCACCGGCGGTCGTCGGTTTGTATATGCCGCTCCACAGGATATAGAAGGAGCCGGAGCCGCCGTGTTCGGTGAGGTTCATCCAGCCGGTACACTGCGGCGCGTTGTTGAGATACCGCCCGTCAAGCCCCACAAAACCGGCTTTGGTCAGCGCGCCGGCCGGCGTCTTGCTGCGGGATTGTTCGGTAAATCGCGCGAGGCTGTCATAGTTTTCCGACCAATACGTTCCCCAGCTTTTCCCGTTTGAATCTTCACTCAGGTTATTCCATGCGGGGTTTGATTCCAGCCATTCCTTGCCGCCGTCGTCATACCAGAGCTTGAACGCGACGCCGTCCTTCATCACGCCGTCTGCCATCGTGCCCTCCAGCCACGGCACCTGCGGTTCGCCGGTGAACGGGTTGAACCCAACGATGGAGTGGTGGCGGGGGTGGCAGATGCTTCTGCATTTATAATCCCAAATGAAAGCATAGTTGCCTTCATATGCGCTTGGCAAATCAACATACCGCTCGATCATCGGCGTGATATAATCCACAAACTCCATGATGTGGTCATGATTCAAAGCCATCGTGACATAGCCGACAATCTCACCGCGCTCGTCCGTGACCGGCGTCGCCCAGCGCACGATGCCCTCGAATCGCTGGCCGACCGGGTTTTCCTTGCCCGCGTAAGCCTGCTTTTTGGCCGCCTCGACAAAATCTTCGCGTGACAAATTGGCAAGGCTGCGGAGTTCCTCAAGGTTCGGATGGTTCTGATTCATGATTTTCGGGTCTTCGCTCAGGAATATGCCGGGGGCGTACATGCCGATATAATTCGTGCCGACATACGCGCCGATCACGTCGGAGACATATATCTCGCCGGGTTTCAGGTTTTTCAGTTCATCGAAATATGTTTCCGCTTTTACATAGGTATTGGCTTTGTCGGATACGTTCACCTTGTCGGGATTCAGCGTATAATTCGTCTTTCTGGACGCGGGATTCACATACTTAAAGAGTTCGTTCCCGTCAGGATCAACAAACGTGATTTCATCGTACAGCGGCACCGATTCATGGTTATAGAATTCAGGCGGCCTGTAACTGAAGCTGCTGCCGTACAATTCGTCGTCGTTTTCCTCGTTTTCGGACACATTGACCGGACCGTCGTATATATATGGATCTTTCTCCACCCATGACATGCCGTTCTCAGCCAGCACCCATTCGCCCTGTTTGGTCAGCATACGGCTCATGGTTTCCGAAAAATGTTTATATGTTTCATCAGACGGCGTCAGGCCGGCGAGCAAGAGGATATTCTGATCGCGTTCCTTGAGAAAATCCGCGACTGCCGCCGCCGTGTCTGTCGTCAGCCGCTCAATACTTTCCCTCGCCCCGTCGTTCAGCGCCTTTGTGGAGTCCTCGACGGCAATATCGCGCAGGATGCGCCCGAGCGAATTGATCTGTGTCAACGCGATAGCGGTCAGCAGAATAATCGGAATGATTTTGACCAAAAGGAAGATGAGGATCAGCTTGGGGCGGAGCTTCAGATTGATCCTGTTCAGGAAATTTCCGAAACCCCTTGATTTGTGGTTGGATTTGTGGTTTGGCTTATTTTTCATTGCTTTTCATCCCCTGTATGTAATAGGCCGGCTAATTCTGTTGCATAAAAATCCTGCCAGTCAAAGCCCATACACTTTCCTAATCGTTTTGCCACAGGAACCTGTGGAGTTTTTTTACCGTTTTCAATCAGACCGTAATATGACCGGGATATTTTCGCTTTACCCGCCGCTTGTTCCTGTGTCCACCCTTTGTTCAACCGCAATTCTTTCAAATTTGGTTTCGCTGCTGTCAGCTTTCCCATACTTAATAATCCTCCAATTTCTTGACGATGTATTGTAAAGACCGTTATATGGAAACCATGCCATTTTAATTTTATCCTTACTGTTTTTCGTTTTTTTACTGTTCAAAAAAGACAACCCGGTTACGGCCTGTATCTTTCGCACGGTAAAGCGCTACGTCCGCGTATTTGGTCGCCGAGGTCAAATCATTTTCCGGGGCGGCCGGAGCGATTCCGAAACTCGCGGTAATCGGTATTTTCAAACTCTCAAAGTCAACGGGCGTTTTTATTACTTCCTGCCGGACGCGTTCTACTGCGTTTATTGCGTTTTCTTTGTCAACGTCGCACATAAGCATGATAAATTCCTCCCCACCGTACCGACCGAGCAGGTCATATGGCCGTATGGTCTTTTTGACTCTCTGGGCGATTTCCCTGAGCACCTGGTCGCCCGCCAGATGCCCGTACGTGTCGTTTACGGCTTTGAAATGGTCCAGGTCGAAAATCGTGATGAAACATTCATGGTTCAGTCGCAGTGACCGCGCAATTTGGATATGAGCCTGCTCTAAAAAATACCGCCTGTTGAAAATGCCTGTGAGGGCGTCATGGCTCGCAATTTCTTGCAACCGTTTACGGAGTTTCACGTTTTTCAGCAATACGAACACGGTCACGGCTAAAATCAGAAACATGACAGCGAGGAATATGGCAAGTAAACGTGCCTGTTCTTCCGCAAGCCTTTTCGAGTAATCAAAACTTCGTCCTGTCCAGCTTATTTCAATAGTGCCTGTATTTACATATTTTTGCGCTTTGTCAATGATGGAACACAAAACTACGTCTTCCTTGTGAAAACCAAAATGAGAGTCTAGCGGCGCGTCCAATTTTATGTTGATCTTGAATCCCGATTTTTCTCGGTAATTGATTTGTGTGAGCAGCATATATTCCGAAGCCATAAGCAAGTCTATTTCCCCGCGTTCCAATGCGTCAAGGCATTCGTATTGTGTATCGTATTCAATTACCTTCGCGTGGTCGGGAAACAGTTCATAGAATATATCTATCTTTCCCGATCCTTTCATCGCACCGACTGGGGTCTGCGCAACCTGATAAGCCGCCAAATTCGGATAGTCAGATTTAGACATAAGGGCGTAATAGGATTGGGCATACGGAACCGCGCTCCACAGAAAATGATCCCTGCGCGCTTCGGAGAATAAAAGCTGCGCCACCATATGGATTTCGCCGGCGTTCAGCTTTTCGTATATCTCCGCCCATGTGGCGTCCTTTGTAACCGCCGGTTCAAACTGTAAACCGGTGAGTTTACTAATTTCAGATAAAACGTCTACGGCGATCCCCTCATAGGCATCGTCTTTTTTGTTGTAGAAATCGACCGGGTAATTATCGTGTTCGTAAGCGACGGCCACCGTCGCGCCTCGCCGTATCAAATCGTCTATATAGGCCTTTTCTTCGCTCGTGAACGACTGGTTTAACTTGTACCTCGCATACTCAAAGTCTCCGTTTTTATAAAGCTCATATAGCTTGTCCAGGCCTCCCGCGTCAATATATTTGCTGACCGCGGAGATCAGGGGAGTAAGCTCCGAATTAGCAGTTGCCATTGATACAGGCGCGTGTACCATCGGGAAAAAGATTTGGGAATATATATAGCCGTATTCACTAAAAACGGGATCGGCAACGGCTTCATCAACAAAAGCGGCTATTTCGCCATTTTTTATCAGTTTGGCCGCTTCTTCGTAATTTTCTATATCAACACAGGTAAACGATAGACGGTATGTTGCCAATATGGAATCCGCCGTGACGGAGTCCGTTAAAAAACCGATTTTCAAACCGTTTATGTCCGTTTCAGTTTTTATTCCAGAGTCGGTGTGCGTGAATATCCGCAGCATACGCTCCGCTATGGGGGGCGTCATACTGTAGACTTTCATCCTTTCTTCTGTCGGGGTCAATTCTCCCGTAAAATCGACCACTCCCGATTTGAAGTCGTCCATCAGCATATCCCAGTCGTCATATAGCTTAAACTCAAAATCCGTCTCGAAAAGCTCAGACAGGAGGGTACAAAATTCTTTCGTAAAACCGGCAAGAGTGCCGTCCGGCAATTCAAACGCTTCTGTAGCGAGTAAAGCTCCGTATGTAAACTTGCCCCTGTCCGCAAGCAATGTTTCTATTTCGGTGATATCATCATCGGTCATGTCGGGGATGTTTTTATATGTTTTGATCGAATTTAGAGGTGAAACAGGCTCCTTCGCCGTATCACAGCCGGTGAAAGGAAGAATAAGAAATACAGCTAATACAAAAATAAATGTCCGCATCATTATTTTTCTCCCGTTTCGCTTGTATTGCCGGTGTCAAGGTTCTGTGTATGACCGCCGACCAAATTCTCCTCATCGACGACCGCAGATGTTATATATTTGTTGATTTTCTTGAATAGGTCATTGGTGTTTATCGGTTTTCCCGTATGGTCGTTCATGCCTGTCGACAAGCTTTTTTCAATATCCTCGCGGAACACGTTCGCCGTCATGGCGATGATCGGAATTTGTTTCGCGCGGTCAAAATCAAGGGCACGTATGGCCTTTGTTGCTTCATATCCGTCCATCTCCGGCATTTGTATATCCATCAGGATCAGGGTGTATTTATCGGGCTGCTCCTCAAACATGGAAATTGCCTGTTTTCCGTTTTCGGCAAAGTCTATGGAAACGCCCGTTTCCTCCAGCAGCGCGGCCATGATCTCACGGTTGATTTCAACGTCCTCTGCAATCAGCAGGGTATGACCGCTGAAATCATATTGCTGTTCGGCGCCCTCATCCTGTTTCGGCGTCGCTGCCGCCGTCTCCATATCAAAACACCCGTTGATCACGTCGATCAACGTGGAAGGGAATAAGGGTTTTGGGACGAATTTATCAACACCAGCTTCTATCGCGCTCTTTTCTATATCTCCCCATTCGGTACTTGATACCATCGTTACGACGATTTTGCTTTTTTTAGGTTCTATCGCCTTTAACCCTTTGGTAAGCTGCAACGCATCTATGTCCGCCAGCTTCCAGTCAATGAAATAAATATCATAAGCGCCGTTTTTATGGACGAGTTCCATCGCCTCAATACCACATGTGGCGATATCGCATTGCGCCCCGTATTTTTCAATAAAACTCTTCAAGTAACTTAAAATACCGCTGTCGTCGTCAATCGCAAGGATACGCAGGTTTTTCCAGTTCGTTTCCTTGACCGCCAACTCGAACCTTTTTGTGTCGCCGCGTTTCATCCGCACCGTAAATATAAACGCGGCGCCCTTATCAAGTTCAGATTCGACCCATATCTGTCCGCCCATCATCTCGACAATGCTTTTTGAAATGGAAAGGCCGAGTCCGGTGCCGCCGAATTTCTTGGAAGTATTGCTTTCAGCCTGCTGGAAAGATTGGAACAGACGTGCCTGCTGCTCCGGACTGATGCCGATGCCGGAGTCCACGACCTCGATTTGAATTTTGCAATACCCATCAACTTCCCCCATAAATCTGGCGTTAAGACATATAGAGCCTTCAACGGGCGTAAATTTCGTGGCGTTACCCAGCAGGTTTGTGATAATTTGCGCCAGCCGCTGGTCGTCGCCGAACAGTATGGGTGGTATACTCTGATCGATAAATAAATTGAATTTCTGTTTCTTCTCATCAACCCGGAACGACGTGACATTGACGACCCGTTGCAGCATTTGTTCAAAATTGAACTCATCCTCGGACAACTCGAATTTGCCTGCTTCAATCTTTGACATGTCAAGGATGTCGTTGATTATACCGAGCAGATGGATCGAAGCGTCCTCGATTTTACCCAGGGCATATTTGGTGCGCCCAATGTCGTTGGACGTTTTTCCTATGGCGGTCATGCCCATGATGGCGTTCATAGGCGTTCGAATCTCATGGCTCATGTTCGCCAAAAAATCGCTCTTGGCGCGGCTGGCGGCGGTTGCCTCCGCTTCGTGTTTTGCCATTTCCTCGATTTGTGTTATATCCTGCACAACTTCGATAAACCCTGCGATTTCACCGTGTAAATCCTTCAATATTTCAACGTCGACTTTATGGGACCGTCCTTTTTGCTTGAAGAATGTTTCCTTTACGCCCCGTTTCGCGCAGGCTATGCCGCAGTCCGGCGTATTACAGATGTGCGCGTTCCAGTTGCTGCAAGGTTTACCCCGCATATCATCGAGTTTTGTTTCCAAAAAGTCCTCGACCGCTTTGTTGACGAATGTCCAGTTCATATCCGCGTCGGTCACCGTGATGGGGAGCGGGGTAGCGTCGAGGATTGATTTATACCAGTGAGCCATTTCCTGCCGCTCAGTCAGGATGGTGTTCAATTTCGCGGTCAGCGCGTTGAACTGTCGGGCTAATACGCCGATTTCGTCTTTTTGACGGCTCGGGATCTGTTCGGTAAGGTCAGCGCGATCCTCCGTGATGTCCTGGATTTTTGATGTGATCGCGTTCAGCGGGCGTTCTGCCAGCCTGCGAGTTTGTACCAGCAGCACAAAAATCGGGATCAAAGCCATGCCGATCAACATACACCCCATCACCAAAACGGCCGTATTGGTGATATTGGATATAGGCTCGGTGTTCATGGCGCAAACGATCACCCCGACTTGTTCCCCTCTGTGGCTGGTGAGGGGAAATGTCGCAAGCGTCATGTTCCCATAATCTTCAAAAAAGGTTCCTTCTTTCCCCTTGGATAACAATTCGGGCGTTATTAGGGTTTCGACATGGCTGTCTTTTGCCTCGATGACCCGGACAAAATCCCCTTTGGGCGGGTATTTGTTCGAATCTTGCAATTCGACCGAAAAGTCAAGCAATTCGATATTCGCGTAGAGCGAGATAAACACTTTTCCTTCATCTGTCGCGGCTTCCAGAATTGGGTTGAAATCTTGCAGAACTTCCGCGGAGCCGAGCAGTGTTCCATCCAAACCGATGACCGGAATGACCCCGCGGATGGCGAACCCGCCGCTGCCGGGTTCAAGGCCCAAAGACGGTTCGCCGCTTTCGAGCACGTCAAGCACGGTCGTTCTGTATGAACGCAGATCGTCGGAAATATCGACCCATTCACCGTCTATTCGGGTGTTCTTATCACGCCACAAGCGAACCAAGCTAAGACCGTTGGGTAGATGAAAATGTAATTGCAACCGCTCTCCCGTTATATCGTTGTAGCTGTCCAGTATCACGGCCAGTTCTTCTCGCAGCATTTCGCGCGCCGCTTGCGATTCCGGCGAATACGGATCGTCAATGTCGCCGCTGAGGGCAAGTTCATAGGCTTGTATCACGGCCGGCAGGCGCACGAACATAGAGGTTTCGTTGACCGATTTTTGCGCGCTGGTTTCGATCTCATTGGTTATGTATTGCAGCCGGTTTTCAATGACGTCCCGGACATGCTGTTCGCGTGTATTTACAAAAGAGCTGTCGATTACAAAGTAACTGATCAGACCGAGACACACGACTATGATTATTTGAGGGATGGCAAGTTTCCCCACAAGTTTCACGGATTTTCCACCTTTCTCTGCCATATTATGAATGCGGGACAATGGCACTCATCAATACGGCCGCGATTTTTTTGCCGCTTTTGCTGCGGCTTCTTGGCCCTGGGCTTCGCTTTGCTGTCAAATCATCTTATATCCCGCGTCTGCCTTTTTTGAAAGACGAAAGAATTAAGCCCATGCCCAATAGGGACAAACCTAACAAGGCAAACCATAGGGACGGCTGGAAACTGTCACCGGTCTGCGGCAAACCTCCTAAAGATGAATAATCCTCATATACCCATTCGTCAATATCGTCGTCCCAGGACCACATGCCGAGCGGTACGCCTTCATCGCTGATCTCTATGTATGTGCCTTCTTCATCCCCTGGAATGATTCTATTGCCAGGTATGATGGGTCTGGGCGGTATATCGTGGTCTTTTCCGCCCGGGGATGTGTCTTCGGGTTCTTCGCCGCCACCAGGTTCTTCGCCGCCGCCGGGTTCGTCGCCACCGCCGGGTTCGTCTGCCTCGACGTTGATCACGGCGTCGTCGTTGTTATTGGAATAGTCGACCTCGGTCTCGCTGATGCTCACCGAAGCGATGTTTGTGATATTTGTGCCAACCGTGTCCGCAGTCACCGTTATCGTGATTGTTTTGCTCTCACCGGCTGCCATGTTCCCCAACGCAAAGGTGAGGGTATTTCCACTTATACTGCACGCCGGACTGCTGTTTACATAGGCTACAGCGGGGGGCAGTGTGTCCGTCACCACCGCGTTTGTTACGCCGACAGTTGAGTTGTTTGTCACGATGATTGTATAAGTGACGCTTTCGCCAACTTTGTATAATGATTTCTCCACGGTCTTTGTGAGCGATACGTCAATGGGCAGAATAGGAGGCTCGTTTTCTTCGACCTCGATTACTGCATTGTCGTTATTATTGGTATAATCTATTTCGGTTTCGGTGATACTCACCGATGCGGTATTTTTGATATTTATACCTACTGCGTTCGCGGTGCCGGTTATCGTAATCGTCCTGCTTTCACCGGCTACCATGTTCCCCAACGTAAAAGTGAGGACATTTCCGCTGATACTGCTGTATGCGGGGCTGCTGCTCATATAAGTCACTTCGGAAGGCAAAGTGTCTATCACCACCGCGTTTGTCACGCCGCCGTCGGAGTTATTCGTCACAACGATTGTATAAATTACGCTTTCCCCAACTTTGTACGATGATTTTGCAACGGTTTTCGTAAGCGATACGTCAAAGGCCGGCGTGGGTGGCGGGTCGTCCGCCTCGACTTTTATCACTGCGCTGTCTTCGTTATTGGTGTAATCGTCCTCGGTTTCGGAAATACTCACCGATGCGGTATTTTTGATATTTATACCTACTGCGTTCGCGGTGCCGGTTATCGTGATTGTCTTACTTTCGCCGACTGCCATGTCTCCCAGCGTAAAAGTGAAGACATTTCCGCTGATACTGCTGTATGCGGGGCTGCTGCTCATATAAGTCACTTCGGAAGGTAAGGTGTCTATCACTACCGCGTTTGTTACGCCGACATTGGAATTGTTCGTCACAGTAATCGTATAAACAACGCTCTCTCCGACTTTGTACGATGATTTCGCAACAGTCTTCGTGAGCGATACGTCGAAGACAGGATCAGGTGCGTCGCCGACATATTCGTTGACAAATTCCAATGGGCCTTCGTCGGAAAAATAGTTTATTTCAACAAGGTCGCCGGACTCAGAAACTACTATTTCGATAATCCATTTGCTGTCGTCATAAAGCCAGCCATCGTCGGACGGTCCCGGCTCTTCGGTCACTGTATAGTAATATGTTTCGCCGGGTTTCAGACCTTTGACGGTAAAGTAATAACTTCCCGCCGGTACTTCGGATATTACGTCGCTGTTGCCGCCAGTTTTTGCCTCGGTTCCATCCGAATCGGTCACTTCTGTCAGCACAAAGGTAAACAGCGTATCCGGATATTCACCGTCGGTTACCACTTTGGTAAAGTTAACCTCGGCGACCGCCGATTTTTGCTCATATTCGTTGATTACCGTTACATCATGGGTGCTACCGTTGATGATCGTGACGCTTTTTCCGCCGGCTTCATATTCATAACTTGAGGTATAATATATCCCTTCATCCTCAAGCACCACGCACACCGTTCCCGCCGGAATATTTTTCAATACAGCCGGGGTGTCAACTGAAAATTCGATTGTAGTGCCTGTTTCATCTGAACCCGTGCAACGGTCGCCGTCAAAGAGCAGATATAAACCGCTGGCATTATCCTTCACTTTGGCGTGGAAGGTTGTATTCTCATCAACATCCCAGGCAGTATGGAAAGCGCCGGCGAACGCTTTATTTAGTTTCAGTTCGCCAAAGCCCTGCTCATAGGTGTTGATTACGGTAACAGTGGAATTGACTTCTTCAAACACCACGCCATGCGCGCCGTTAAACTCATGGACGAAAGTGAGGTCATTCCCTGAGTATGTTACCTCGTGATTGTCCGCAGGCGTCAATTCTTTTACCCTGTATATCAAAGGTACATCGAAAGGTTCTTCGCCGAATACCCATAGATTGGTTATGATAGAGGATTGTCCGGCGCTGAACGGTACATCTCTGATCAATTTGCCGCTATCTATAAGTCCCTCGATTTCTTCGGCGGTTCCAGGGATGTCAGCGTCGAACGGATTTACTCCACCAACTACTTCCGTAAGCCGTTCTATATTACCCACGCATCTGAAACTGTTCGGCGTTTCCCGGATAAACACAAGCGGAACAGGACGACCAGCTTCTTCGTCGCTCAATACGTCAAAAACATTCACAAAAAACTCGGTTAAGCTGTTCACGTTCCAGTCTTCGTAATAACCTCTGAGGTTTTTGGAAATGATCAGGTTGCCTTCGCCGTGTTCATAATGGTTAGTAATGGTTACGGTATGGATGCCATTCGCAGACAGCTCGGCTCCATTGCCGACATATGTCACCCAATAATATAATCCCGCTTCCTGGTCGGTGGGCACGCTTTCGCCGTCTTCGTAGACTTCAATTACCTCATATACGCGGTTGGCCCAGAGATTGGTCAATTTCGCAAAGCTGCCGGCGGTGACCGGTATCTTGTCGAGGAAAACACCGTCATGCACCGCTTGCTTGATGTCTTCTTCCGTAAACTCGGTATAACCTTCCATACTGAGCCCTTCATTGTTACCGACGCACCAATAGCTGCCGTCGGCTTCCGGAACGGCGTTGAAGATCAAATAGTTTTCATCGTCCGTGTCCCACACCTGCACCCAAAAAATTGTCCTGTTGTCGACGCCCCATTCCTCGTTGACGCCCTCCAGGGCTTTCCTTATGACCAGGCTGCCGATAGGCGGCAATACCCTGATCGTTTCGTCGTCTTCGTTGTTGGTTGTGTTATCCTCGTCTTCATTGATACTGACCCGGGCGGTGTTTTTGATTGTCGTCGGTTCGGTAACGGTATCGACTGTACATATAACCTTTATAACGGTGCTCTGCAACGCCGCCATCGTACCCAAGTCAACTGTTAATTCCTTTGTGCCGGGATCAAATGTATACGCTCCTTCACAGCTTTTAAATGTCAATCCGACCGGTATCGCGTCAGCGACCGTTACGCCCGTGGCGTTGAGTTTGGAGTTGTTTTTTATATTCAAAGTGTAGGTGACCGTCTGACCGGAGTTATAGGTATGTTTATCCGTAGACTTCGTGATAGATACGTCGTAAGCGGTGATTTCAATTCCGGCTTTGATGGCTTCAAGATACGAGGTGCCGGTGTTGATCGCGTATGAGTTGTAGGCAAGAGAACCCATATATTCTGAACCCGGCATTTTTACGTTCAATATGGCTTCGATGCGTTCATCCGGCGCCACCGCGCCGCTTACCAATTCGATTTTGAAGGCCCGCACCAAACTCCAATCGCCTACTGAGCCTGCCTCGCTCCAGCTCGCGTCGGTTTCGTATGCGTCTATGCCGGTCCATGGTGCGGGGTCTTTTGTGGAATAGTAGACTTTGAATCTGGCGTCGCTTAAACCGATTGGTCCGGTTAGCCGGACGTCAAACGCGGAGCCTCTGTCGACATATTCATCTTTTGCGTTTTTAACCAGCGCTTTATCTCCTATATACGGCAATACGTCAAATACCGTCAGGTTATTAAGTGCGCTCAACGAATAATTTATGATATCCAGTTTGAAGCTCGATTCTTTATCGTCGCCTGCCATGGAATATCCGGTTGCGGGAGCGTACAGGTATGTGCTGTTAAAACTTCCTTTAACGCCTTTCGCCGCCACGACCCCTGTCGGCGGCCTGTAGGTGAGAGGCAGCTCGCATTTTAAAAAGGTTTCGTCCGTACCATTGTGATTGATGTCGCCGAGCCATGTGTCGTCCGACTCTTTATACGGAACGTATCCTCTGTAAGTGCCTGATCCGCTCTGATTATTCGTGTTGGCGCTTATTTTGCTGTATTCGGGCCAATGGAAATACCCATACAGGATGTTTTCCCCCTTGGTGCAGGTTTCCAGCACCTCGACTTTATAACTGTAATAAGAGGTGTATTCGCCTTTGAACCATGAAATATCGTATTCGCCTTGCAGGTCCCAAATGAGCGCCGTCATGCCCGTGCCGTTGTAGTCGTAGACGATAATGGGCTCTATATTCTTAAAATGGCTGTTAAGCACCTGGCCGTTTAGGTTTGTAAACGACATTGAACCCGGAACGTACATCATGCCTTGCGGCAGCAGGTCGATGATTTGGCCGCCCTCAAAAATAATGGAGTCGGTCGGATCAAAATCAAAAAACCGCAGCCTGTTTGAAACGGTAAAGACATTCCCGGCGTACATATCCGCAGCCATAGACGCTGTTTTCATCCCTCTGAATTTCGGTTGATAAGGGATTATATCTTGGTGCGCATCATGATCGCCGAATTTTTTATTTTCGCTTTCGCTTTCCCAATTATAGTAAAAATTGGTTATGTTATCGAATATGGTCGTGTTATTCTTCGGTACTTTTTCCGCCTCGCCGTCTCTCAGTACGGCGCCCACGTCGAAGAATACCGTGCCGTCCGGTCCCAGCTCGTCAACAAGCAGCCGCAGTCCGTCAATAACGATCCCTTCCGGCAGGAAATAAAAATCGGTATATAAACAGTCCGCGTGTTGCGAACCGTTGCAAAATGCGGCCCGCGTTCCTAATTGGGTATCCGGCCTCGCAAGGTTTGTGAAATCATTTTCGCTTATCGTTATAAAGTCTACCCAGTCATCTGTTCCCGCTATTCTATACTGCACCAAGGCTTTTCCGAGAATGGTGCCGGGTTTGGCGCTCACGTTTAGGCAGAAGAATTCCAGGCGGTTGTCCAAGACATCGTCACTGATCATGACGTTTTCCATAACGGTTCCCTTCATTGTATTGTGAAGGGAATTATAGAACCAGTAGTCGCCCCATATTTCCTCATCAATCGCCAGCCTGCTTGCGTGGCCTGACGGAGCGGACAATTTACTGCCCCGCTCGGTGCGGATAGGGTTTTTATTGATAATGCTTGACGGTTCTTCCTGTCCGGCTAACCGCACGTTCACTTTGACGGTGGACGAGTAGGACACCGGATCGCCGTAGAGGGGATCTTTGGTGTAATATGTATATTCCGCTGTGTTTGTATAATCTATTCCGGCTTGGCCGTTGGGAAATAGCAGGTTCAACTTAATGGTTTTTTCATCCGGTCCGGTATAGGTAGCGGTGTTGGTTCCCGGGTTATATGTCCAATATTCGTTGTTGTTGTCTGCGTCAAAAACAGCGCCGTCCGGCAGCGTGTCCGTAATGACGATGTGGTCTATCGTCCTCGTGCCATGCCCGTTGGCGATGTTGTTGCTGAATGTAAACGTCACGGGAAACGGATCGTCTATCAAATAATCGCCGTTTGTGTCGCTTCCGCCGTAAACTAAAAAACTTTCTGTGCCGTCGTCCATTTTCGGCAGGGTGGTTATATAGTCACCTTTGGCGACGGATTTTCCCGGCGTTTTTTTGTCATATTGCCAGTAAATCGTGATTTCGCCATCGATGACGGGGTGATTCTCGCTTTCAAGAACAACCTTTAAAACCAAGGGATAGTCCAGCGGAGTGGAGCCGCCCGGCATCGATATATAACCAGGTATTTCGAAAGCGGTGCCGCCTTTGATATCATACAGAGGCCAAGTCACTGTCACAGTTTGACCTGCGTCGACTATTGTTTTTGGCCCCGCCATAAGCGCCCCAGGCGCATCGCTTACGTTAATGGTGGGTGTAACCAGGGGAGCGGGTTCTATACCAGAAGTATCATAAATCAGCTTCAACACGGGGTTCACAAGGACATCCGATAATTCAAGCCCCGAAGAATCGACGTTGATTAAAAAATACGCCAAATCCCCGACATAATAGGTATTGCCGCCGCCATTATCAATGCTGATTTCCAAGTGGAAGTCCGTTTCACCGGCGGCAGTGACAAGCGGCAAGTTAAAGGCAGACAACAGGAATACCGTGCACAGCAGCACCGAAATAATCCTATTCCGAAATAGTCTTCCTCTTGCACGGTTTTTTTGAAGCCTCTTAGCCTTTGTAATCATTGAGCATATCCTCCTATATTGTATTGCTACTGATATTTCGCTACTGTCGGTAGCATCGCGGGTAAAAATAAAAAGACGGCTGCTTCCCGAATAAATAGGAACAGTCGTCCTTACAACGCTTATAATGTTTCGTTACAACAACATAACGATAAGACAGAGTTACCTCTGTCTGTCTGTCTGTCTGTCTGTCTGTCTGTCTGTAAAGATTGTAGCATAGTATCGCATATTTGTCAAGTCCTTTATTAAAATATACGGTGTATTTGCTAAGATCATAAGAGCTCATTCTCATAGTAACATCACGCAATTTTTTCAAATTCAGATTTCGGGCATTGACGTATTTACAAATAAATTCTCCATCTATAAATACAAAGTTTATTCTACCACAAATAATGAAAAATTAAATCACCCAGCGGGTGAGGTTTTGAAAGTTTTTTGTTGAAATTTTTATATTTATCAGGTATAATAAAAGTGTTAAATAGCGAAAGGGGGACTTTTATGTCTGTTCCTAATATTCAAAATGATAAATATACACCCAATCCGCTGCCGGAAATCGTCGCGCCACGAAAAAGACTTCTTATCCGTTTTGATCAGGCGGCTTCGTCCAAGCTAATATTTATTTCCGCGCCCGCCGGTTCGGGAAAAACGGTATCGGCTCTTTTGTGGATAAAAAAATCCAACCGCAATCCTGTATGGATTGGGTTGGATACCTACGATAATTCCGTTTCGGTTTTTTACAGAATGTTTTGCGACGGGATACTCTCCGCACAGCCAGATAACAGCCGCATGATTGAGATTTTGCAAAACCCGGCTTTTAATTCCAATCCCGTGGAACATACCATAATGCTGTTGCGTGAATTTTCATCTGACGAGGGTGAATATGTGCTTGCGCTGGATGATTTTCACGCCATCACGAATCAGGAGATATTGAAATCGTTCCCTCACATATTGCGTCGGCTGCCTCATTCCTTTGTGACGCTCATCCTAAGCCGGAACGAACCGGATGTATATTTATCGGCATACATGGAAAGCAAACAGTCGGCTGTTATCGGCATTGAAGAACTGTCCTTTAACACAGAAGAAATTTATGACTTGTTTAAATTACACAGGAAAAACGTAACAGCCAAAGAAGCGGAAGCGGCATTTAATTTCACGGGCGGATGGGCTATCGCGGTTATCACCCTTGCTCAAAACGACGCGCCCGCGCCGGAATACCTTAACCTGAACGCGCTTGTCCGTTATGTCCGGGAAAATATATGGCCTGAATGGGATGAAACTACAAAAGCATTTTTAATCGCGTCCGCCGCGGTTGATGAGATGCCTGTCGTTTTGTGTGAAAAAATCACGGGGAGAACCGATGCTGGCGCGCTGCTTGAACATTTACAGACACAAAGCGCTTACCTCACCCGTACTGAGGACGGCGTATACCGTTACCACAATTTGTTCCTGGACGCCCTTCGCGCCCAGCCGGAATTTATAGAAATGGACAAAACAGAATCTTACTGTGCGGCTGCGGAATATTACGCAAATAAAGGAAATCTCTTCGTTGCGGCTGATTATGCTTACAGAAGCGGTAATATGGAGATTATGCTATATCTATTGGACAGATTTATGAGCATTAGCGACACTCCCATATATGAGTACGCAAACAGTTTAAAAGACTTTTTATTTATAGACGGTATAGAAGCGTTATGCGAAAAACTGCCTGTGCTGTATGGCGCCGTCGCGTACATAGCATTTTTAACCGGCGATGTGAAAAAATTTGAACTGAATATGGACAAGCACATGTATCACTTACCGGAAATAATGCGTAAGTATCCAAAGTTAGTGGAATCCGCGATTATTTGCGCGACGCTTGACTACCGGACTCCGATTGCGGAACAGTTTTCACAATTAGCTACATTGCCGTCCAACATTTTTCAGGAAGAAGAAATGAGGCAGGTAACATTTAGCGCCCAAATGCCCTTTTTACATAGAAGCAGCCGGGACCTTTACGAATTGACCGACAAAAAAACTTATGAAAAATATGTAAAGGGATGTAATCTTATCCTTAAAAACAATTATGAACCGATTATATATGGCATAAATGCGGGACTTTATCTGGAACAAAACCGTATAACCGAAGCCTTGTCCGAAGCGAAGGCCGCCGTTGGCAATTTGACAGATGGGACGGCAAAGGAAATTCGCTTTTCTGTCTATATGCACCTTGCAGCGTTATATTTTGTATTGAATAAGAAAACAGAATTTACAGAATTACTTGAAAAAATTGAAATGTTTATAAATGGGGAAGCTGAATTTCTTCGTCCGAATTATTTGGCATTTACAGCCAGAGTGAAATTGTGGAACGGCGAGACTGCCGCCGCGTGGGAATGGCTGGATCATTACTTCGTCAATGAAAGTACGCTGATAGAGCCTTACAAGCTCTATCAGTATTTCACCACCGTCCGTGCATATGCCGTGCTGGGCGAATTGGAAAAGGCGAAAGACCTTGCATTACGGCTCAGAAAAACAGGCAAGGACTTCCGCCGTCCGCAGAACGCCGCCGAAGCCGGAGTCTTGCTTGCCGTTGTATTGTGGACAGAGGGCAATAAGCAAGAGTCACAGGAGATGATGGAAACCGTACTGTCGGAAATGCAGCCGTATTCCTTTATACGTCTGATCGCCGACGAGGGTGCTGCTGTTTTACAGGTACTCCGAAAAGTATACCGCAAGACAAAGTCCGCGGGCTATCAAGGCCCGCTTGATCCCGTATATGTGAATGGCGTATACATCGCCGCTTATACCGTCTGCAAGCAGCGCAAAGGTATTATGACCGAGTTTGAAAAAAATTCGTTGAAACTTTCCAAACAGCAGAAGATGATACTCCGGCTTTTGGCGCAAGGATATAAGAGAAACGGTATCGCGGAAAAAACCGATCTTTCTCTTAACACGATCAAATCGCATATGAAGGCGGTTTACGAAAAGCTGGGAGTAGACAACGCCGCCGATGCGGTAGTGAAAGCGCGGGAGCTTGGGATTGTTGAGTGATACAGGTTTAGGTGTTGTTCTATAGCATTGTATTACGCGAAAACACAACCACACAGGGATGAAACATAACACACGCCGCCTGATCAAGAATCATGGCGGCGTGTGTTCTCCTGTTATTTTATTCGGCGACGCCGATAAATTTCAAAAATGAATGCAATAACCCTTTTTTGATCTCCGTCGCTTGCCCCTCTAAAACCCTCGTGGATTCTCGCGCATAGACCTTCCGCATATACGAAACAAATCCATCCATCGGATCATGACGGTCATACAAATACACGATACTGTTTTCCGCGCATATGTTTTTAATCACATTGTCGAGAAAAGCGTGCATGATAACGGCGGCGGAAGGGCTTTTCTTTTTCACGGCCTGTATGGCACCGTAATTTTTAGAATCCTTTTGCAAGCCCACGATAATCAGAACGTCAATGCGCTTTTGGCTTGCAATCACTTGAACTTTATCCAGGCAGTGTGCAAAATCCACGGTCATATCGGTGCTGTTATTCAAATATTCCCGCAGCCCTTTCGCGCAGCCGTGCAGCCGGTCCGTGAGCAGTAATACGTGAATATCGGCGCCGAATGTCAGAGGCTGCATTACCTCTATTTGCTTTTTGGCGGCGGCATAGTCCCGAATATTTTGTCTCCTGTCATACTCGTCGTGATCTTCCTGTATGAGCCTGAACTCGTTCAAGTGTTCCAAAAACATTTCGCAGGCTTCCGCGCGCCCTTTTTTCCGTGCGGTTTCTATTAGCTTTTCTATTTCTAAATCCGTCATGGAGTTACCTCCAGCGTGTCCGGGTGGATGGCGGTGACCATTCGCCCCTGCTGCTTCGCATATTTGACCGTATAGGCCGTCCCGCCGTCGGCTCCGCCGTCATACACCGCCAGCAGATGTCCGGCGTGATCGACAAGGTATCTGTTTCGCTCGAACATACAGGCGCGCGTGTACCGGGGATGGAGCGTCACCACATCGTCACAAAGAGCCAGCGTGTCGAAATGCCGCTCTCGTTGTTCCACCGACCAATTATCGGCCTGCGTCTCACAAGGCCGTACTGCGATCAGCCGGAGTCCCCGGCGCTCTTTTTTCATTTCCAGGACGATTTCAGCCGCCCATTGGTCGACGCCGAGCGCCATGCCTGTATAAAACTCGGTGACGCCGCCGGCGATCAACGCGCCGATCCGTTCCGACATAACCTCTTTTACTGCCAGGCACCGCTCGTCGTGTTCGTCATAGCCGAAGTTAAAACGTACTGGGCGATGCCCGGAGAACGCGCATGATTTCATATGTATTATACTCAGCATAATTTCTCCTTCACTTTTGGCAATGGCCCATATTGATACTCTTCACCCGCCGGGCAATGTGCGACATGAATTCTTCCGGGGTAGGAATTTCTCCCTGTCGTAAAACACATTGCGCGTGGAAATTCGGATGGATGTAAGCGAAATTGATCGCGGCTCGGATTTCCCGCTTTACCTCCTCGACGCTTACGCCGTTTTCCCGCGCGATTTTTTTGTAGATACTCTCCCAATTCATAATACTTGCTCTCCCTCGTTTTTATACACCATACCTGTAAGGTATGATACCGTATCAATTATATGATGTTAGAGAGTAGAATATTGTCGAAATTTGGGGTTTGTAAAAATATTTTAATCGTCAATATTGCTTTGCAGCAACTCATTGATAAAATCCGGCGAAGTTAAGGCGTCGCAGATGTTTTTTTGCTCCTGCATACCCATAAGAAACAAAAAGTTATTTTCAATAATGGATATTGAACTGTTTATATCCTCCAATTCGCGCAGCACCCGTTTGCATTCCGCCAGATCATCGGAGTCCAGTTTGACGAGCATGGCGCGCTTCTCAAGCAGTTTGCTGTACTGCGCGTTATTGGCTCTTAACCAGGCAATTTTATCTCCGATCCTTTCAGCGATAAAGTCCGCGTATTTTTTTGTAAACCCTGCCATTTCAATGCCTCCGTCAAAAAAAATTGCATCGCCGATAGTATAGCATAATAAATACCGTACCGCAAGGGTATGGGAGCGTACCAAACGAGGACTTACAAAAAACCGCACAATAAAGTATAATTAGAGTACCAGTGAGGTACACTGTAAGTCGCAGGAGGAATTAAGATATGAGTAACTTTGGCGAAAGGCTTAAAAATATAAGGACGGAAAAAGGGTTGACGCAGGATCAGCTTGCCGAAAGCTGCGATACTTCGGCGGGGCTTATTCGGCATATAGAAAAGTCACGCCGCCGTCCGAGTTACGATATGCTCCTGACAATCTGCAATGTGCTGAACACATCGCCTGAATATCTGATGCAAGATGAATTGACCATAAAACCGTCCGATGACAAAGATGAAGTGTTGCGGATCGTCGATCATCTGACGCCCGGCAATTTGAAGCTGCTGAAGGACATGATGAAAACGTGGGCAAGCCATTTGACCGATTAAAGGAGGAAATCTCATGCTGAAAAAGGCTTTAGTCGTTATCGACATTCAAAATGATATAACAAAGAACTACAAGGAAATAATTGCTAATATCAACAAGTCGATAGACTGGGCGGTCAATAACGGCATTTATGTTGTTTACATACAGCATGAAAACTTGTCAGCCGGCACGAGAACTTTCAAACCCAATACACGCGGGTTTGAATTGGTTCCGGATTTGAAAATAATGTCGGAGAATATTTTTACAAAATCCAAAGGAAACGCATTGACCAGCGAGAAGTTCGCTGATTTTATCAGAAATAATGAAATAGCCGAGTTCTACCTTGCAGGAGTGGATGCGATTGCCTGTGTAAAATCAACCTGTTATAATATGCTTAAAGCGAATTACAAAGTCAATGTCTTATCAGATTGTATTACCAGTTATGATAAGAAGAAAATTGATGAAATGCTGAAATATTATGAAAGCAAAGGAAGTACAATTATTGCCATAAACGACTTGTTAAGTTAGGCACTTCCCAAGATTAACAGAACAGCACGGCGGGCGAAAATGAACGCCCGCCGCTTTTGTTTATTTAGTTACCTGTTTGTTACAGGGGGGCGCACCATTCCACTCTCGGTTTTTGCTTAGATTTGTAAGAAATTTAGCGGAATAAGCCCTATTTGCTTCGGAAACTGTCCAACGCGCTCGCTATCTTATTGATGCCCTTTGCTCCGAGCGCTTCCAGGGCTTCGTCATAGTCAATTTCCGTCGTTTGTTTTACCGGGATTTTTACAGGTTTATCCGGCACGGCGCTTTTGTCAGTGACAGCGCCGTTTTCCTCCCGGTCCCGCAATATCCGGTTCACCACCGCTTCGATAACCTTTTCATCGGGTATTGCCGCTGGCCGTTTTGAATTCGGCGTCTTCCCGCAGCTCTCATAATGGAGCACGGCCGCGGCGATGTACTGCGCCTTGCTGCGCCGTCCCTGCCGGTTGAGTATCCCGGCCGCCTGAAGGTGGGCGGGATCTGTCCGGCTGAACTGTATCGTGAACCTTGTCTCGGCCATTTTATCAGCCATGCGATCACCTTCGTTCCTTCGACATTTCATTCAGCAATTCGTATCCCTTCGCGTTGGCCGATATTCTGTCTACAAAGATAGGGGACGCGACTTTTTCCGATTCTTTTATCAGCTTATTCAAAAGGATGGAACCGCCGCCGACAAACACCGTTTTGCCGGAGCGTAAATCTATGGACCGCTCGCGCAGCATGTTGAAAAGGTCGGATATGAATTCCCGAGCTGCGGAAAAAACAATGCTTTTCACGTCGCCGCCGTATTCGTTCGGTTCGCCCTTAATGACGGCGTCAATGTCGGATTCGTCCAGCAAAAGGTTCAAATCGGAATTGATCCGCTCACTAACTTTATTATATAAATGTATGACGCCGTGTTCCAGCGAACCGCAGTCCGATTTATTGAACTCGCCGTTTTTCATCAACAAGTAGTCCGCCGTGAACCCGCCAATGTCGATTACCGTCACCCGCGGGAAGTCGCTGATTTGCGTATATATCGGCATGACGGCGGCGAAAGCCTGCGGGAAAACCGACGCTTCGCTGATATATATCTCAAACCGTTTTTTATGGAACTCAAACTCCTCTACCTCGCCCCGCGTAAAGTATTTTTCAAACCTCTCAAACTGCGCCCCGTAATGCGCCGGAGGCAGCCCCGCCAATAGCTGAACGGAAATCACGTCGTCCTCATACCGGCCTTTGTCTTCGATTTCAAAGGCGATGGCAAACAGCGTGAGAATATAGAAACGGTCGTCGGTTGTTTTATCCCGCATGAACGGGATGCGTTTGTCCGAGAGCGTGTAGTATTTTCCCCTGTACATCAAAACGTCTTTGTCGAAAGGGGGCTTGGTATCGCTTTCGCGGATACCCGATGTGAAGATGCGGCTTGCCGTTTTCACAGACTTATTGCCGTGGTCGATTGAAATTAACATAAATGAACAGCTCCTTTTTTTTATCCTTATACTTACTATATACTGATTTAATACGCATATTTTCAACAGCACCATGCAAAAAAAGAGGGAGAAGACAAAATGCCTTCTCCCTCCGTGGTATCTGTTTACGTGACGCTCATGTATTGCTCTGTTTCCTCCCCGGTCAGGATATAGCACAGGGCCTGAAGAACGATTTCGGCCTCATCTTCATCGATGCCGTTGTCTATCAGACATTTCACCCCGGCGTTGAATGAATCCTGCGTCACTGTGTTCTCACCCCCTGTATAATCGAGGATGTTCAGCTTACTGCCCCAATTCATCAGCGCAGCGTATGTTTCCATATCAGCCTGCCGGATGATGTCAAGAAGCATACCCGCCCGATGATTGTGATAGGCGTAATTCTTCCGGTGGACGTCCTTTGAGCCCGCGTCAGTCTTTTTTGCGAAACGCCAGGAGTAAAAATGACTTTTCGCCAGCTCTGTTTCTGCCATGTGCTCGTCGGCGAGCCCTTTAATGACCGCGTCGGCGAGTCCTTCGGCAAGGGCTTTTTTACATGAATCGGTAATCATCACGCCGCACCTGCGATTTCAAGGAATTGCTGCTCGGTTAAGACGGTGACGCCAAATTCCCTTGCTTTGGCGAGTTTGCTGCCGGCGCCTTCGCCGCAAACGACGTAATCGGTATTTTTCGATACCGAGCTGCCGGGTTTTCCTCCAAGCAATTCGATTTTGGCGTTGATGCTGTTGCGGGTATAGCCCGTTATAGCACCCGTGACAACGACCGTTTTTCCGGCGAATAGGCTATCCGCCGCCTCCGTGGATGTGTTGGTTACGCCTTTTTCAATGTTCATCATAGCTTGTAATTCCTCCCATAAAATAATGTTTTCTTCGATCAAGAACCATTCGTGGATATTGGTATGCAGGACATCACCGAAATCGTTGAGCTGTGTGAAGTCAAATCCGTTAAACACGGCTGTTTCAAATGCGTTGAGATTGCCGTTAAAAAAACGGCATAGTTCTCTGCTTGCGCTGCGTCCGACCATCGGAATGTCCATTGAGATCAGGTATTGCTCGAAAGTCGTGTTGCGGCTCTCTTGTATCGCATCCCATAACCGTGTCCATGACTTTTCGCCGAAACCGTCCATCTTGACAATGTCGTTCGCGTGCGCATCGAGCCGGAAAATGTCGGTAAAATCGTTTAACCAACCTTTACCGATGAACTTTTCCAGCGTCGCTTCCGACAGACCTTCGATGTCCATAGCCTTTTTACAGACGAAATGGACGAATTGGCGCAGCCGTTGTGTGGAGCAATCCGGATTGTCGCAGTGAAGCGTTTCCGATTCACCGCTTGTATCTATCCGCGTCGGTGTTCCACAGCAGGGGCAAACCGAAGGGATGAGCTGCTCGTCAAAATTGCCGCGGTCCATATTGTCCTCAACTTGCGGAATAATCATATTGCGTTTGGAAACGAGGATACGGCAACCGGGTTTTAATTCTAATTTTTTAATGAAGCCTACGTTGTGCAACGTGGCCCGTGACACATCGCAGCCGTCTATTACCACGGTTTTGTATATTGCCACAGGCGAAAGTTCTCCGTTGCGCGAAGGCGTCCACTCAATATGATGTAGAACGGTTTCAGAAAGGCCGTCCTCGAATTTGAACGCAAACCCGTCTTTGTAATGGTGCCCGGTACGACCGCAAGATCGCGAGTACGGGATGTCGTTGTAAGTAAAAACAATCCCGTCTATCGGCGTTCCTGTTTCCTGCGCCATAAACTGAAGCTCGGAAATAACCGCCAGGACTTCATCTTCCGCTAATTTTTTTGACAGCATAAAGAAAGTACACGGTACAAAACCAAATTCTTTTAATGCGGTCAATTTCAAAAACTTGCTTTCAGATGTTTTTACATCTTCATCCAATCCTTCAAGCACATTGAAAGGCGCAAAGACAAGGCCGCGTTTCGCACAGGCAGCGGCGTCATGACAGCGGACAGAACCCGAAGCCATGTTCCTTGCGTTTTTATATGCCTTTCCGGTGCTGTCAACCAATACCGTCTTTAACCGTTCAAAGGTCGGGATAGGGATATACGTTTCGCCCGTTACGACAAGCCTTTTTTTGTACGGAATCTCGGCTGGGATCCCTTGTATGGCAGGAACATTGTGTGTGACTACATCACCTTCGTTCCCGTCACCGCGGGTAGATGAACGGAGCAGATTGCCGTTCTCATATTCGAGCTTCACCGTCAAACCGTCAAGTTTGTGCATGATCAAAACTTGCTGATCCCCGATAAACCGCATGATGACGCTTATTTGCTTCGTGTCATCCAACGAAAGGAGCGGTATGGGGTGGGGGGCTTTTTCAAGCCCCTCCACCACTGCGTACCCGACTGTCCGTGTAGGCGAATTAGCCATGCGGCAGCCGGTTTCCGTTTCCATTCGTTTCAGTTCGCCGAAAAACCTGTCGTAGACCTCATCGGATACCGTCGGAGCGTTGAGGTTGTAATATTCGTGGCGCCAACAGTTTAGTCGATTCGTCAGGGAAGCGACTTCTTGGGTAGCAGGTAAGTACATAGATTAAACTCCTTTCATGGTCTACTAATGTTGCGCATCCTTCACAGTAATCAAACTTGCCAGGATAGTACCAAGTGCAGTCATTCCCGCAATTTGGGCATTTATAGTAGTCTCCTGGATTTTTCACGCTGCAACATTTCCTTCCTGCATGTATTCTTCCCTGAGTCGGCCGTGATTTAACTCAAGGATAAGGGCAAAAACTTTTTCATCGTCCTGCCAGTCCATCGTAAAGGCTTCTTTGGCGGGACCGTGCCCGACATGGACGGTCACCGAACCGTCGAGTACCTGCATGAGCGTGTCGCGCCTTTTGGCGCAGACCATTGCGAGATTTCCTAATTGTTTCATTGGGGATACCTTCTTTCATTTATTTGTTATGCCAGTGGCTTATCTGACAGGTCCTTATAACCGAGCCCGAGAAGCAGTTTGCTAAAATCGTCGGGCGTGAAGTCCTTGCGGTGCAGTGACGCCAGTTCCTTAAACAGCTCCGCGTGTTCCGTCAACGCCTTGAAAGCGTCATGGAATATTTCCAATCGCGGTGCAACCCCCGCGTTGTATTGGCTGAGGACGATCCATTTTATTGACAGCTCGTACTCGCAGCCTTCTCCGTCAGCCGCAAAGTTGCCGAACATAATGCGATCCGCGATGTCCGGTTCATACTTGTGAACCGCTTCATAGTAGTTTTGCCGCGAATCGCAAATAAACGCCTTGATAAAATCGGGTTCATTCATGCTACCGTACTCCCTTCCGTACTTAAATAATCCAAACTAAAGGCGGGTTCATCAGTATTACCCTGATTGAAAGCCAACACCCTTAGAAGATTTTTTTGTTCCTCATAATCCGCACAGCAGACCGTTTCTGATGTCCCGTCCGGATAATGGATCACAATATCGATGCTTTTCCAGACAGGGTCGTCACCGTAATTTTCCGCGGTGAGCGATATACCACCGGGCAGAGCCATTTCACCGAGAGAATTATTACCCTGTTGTTTCGTCTGCTTTGCTTTTGGTTTGCCCCAGCGCACGAATCCTATGACAGCCAGGGCAAAGTAGATAACGTACAGAAGGGCTTGGGAATACAAACCGTACCGCATGTCGTAAGTAAACCAAAAAGCGTTTGTAAACATCCATATGGCGAATCCCCACCGCTTTTTATTGGAATTTGCCATTCCGCCAACGATGGAAGCTGCGGTGACGAACCATGATAATTCGAACATCGTTTACCATCCTCCTTTGTTTGCAAGCCTGCCGAGAAAATCGGTGGCGATCTTTATTTGCGTTTTCAGCGCGTCGTCCGTAGGGGATCCGTTTGATACCAATACGACCGCGCCGATGCCCTCACCGATGCTGTCACGGTTGCCGTCCCTGATAATCGCAGCGTATTCCGCTTCGGCGCAGTCTTCGCCGGGCTGGAACGGAATGTTTTCCGCGTCAGTTTTGCGGCGGATTGCGTCTGCCAGTTCTGCGCTCAGCGGAGCGTCGGAAAAATCACGCAGCACGGACGCGATGACTTTGTCGGTATCGGTCACGAAGATGTACCGCTGCGCGACGCTTTGAAAAGCACGGACGTATTCGATTGCTTGCCCGACATATTGACCCATCGGAAAATACTTTTCAAGAATCAATCTGTTTCCGTCCGTGAAAAGCTCCATAGGGTCACCCTCTCGCAAATTCAACCTCCTCCTGATTTCCTTTGGGACGACCACCCGCCCCAAATCGTCGATCCTTCTTACGATTCCTGTTGTTTGCATGTGCTTTTGCCTCCTTAAAAATATATAAAGGGAGCCCGAAAGCTCCCTTTATTACTGTGTTTGCAGCGGTTATGAGCCGCTGCGGTTTCCATTTCTCCGGGGCTTGTCCGGTGCGGTCAGTTCAGCAGTATGGTATTTCCGCTTTCGACCATGCCGCTGTTTATATCCGCGCCGTCAATCCTGCATACCGGCAATAGTTCGCGCTCAAGCTCAGCATTGTTGATGAAACTCCTGTAATGGAGCTGCGCGCGTTTACTGGCATCCTTGAACTCCTGTAGAGTCGTAACGCCGTCAAATTCTTTGAATATATCCGGCCAATCCGCGTCACAGGCGTCATGGTTTTTCAGAAACAGGATAAACTCGCTTTTATCGCCGTTGAATTCCGGCGAAGCGTATTTTTTTCCGTCCGTGTCGGTAAAGATAACCGTCCTGCGCGTCATGCCTACTGCGCCCCCATATCTTTTTTTATGGCTTCGATCTCATCCGCGAGTCTTTTCGCATCGTCTTCAGCCTGCACGGCGGCGATATTTACAAGAAGCGGCGTGAATATATCATCTATCATGAATGACGGCGCGCCGCTTATTTCCCACGTTTTCATCAGCGGGAGGAGCTGCATCACAGTTTTTTTACGCAGCTCCAAGAGGTACGTTGGCAGGGACTCATCGAAAATCCGCTCATAGTGGTTTCCCAACAATGCTAATATATCCATAAGCTGTTATTCACCTTGCCCTTTCTTGATTTTGCCCTTCTTTCGTAGATATCGCAACCGGAAGGGTTCAGTTCACGCAGGAATTTTTCGTCAAACCGGAAAACCGGCAGAGAGACATATCCGCTTGGTATGGACTCACCCGTTAAAGAGCCGAATCCGTTAGCCAAAAGGAACTTTATCATTCCTTCGTTTTCGGAATAGTCTTTGACGGTGCAACAATACGGCTGCATATCCATGTCCAGGTTCGCCGTTATGTCGGTGTACGGCTCGCTCTTTAAGGTGACGAGGCCCACATAAAGGTTTTTCGGCGACTGGTAGCAGTATACTCGCACAACAACCGACCGGCCTTTGTACTTAAATTTTCTTTTTCTCATTGAGATTTTCCTTTCCTCCTTATTTCCAGTTGACGCCGACATACCACGTCCTGTCGCCCATGATACCGAGGCAGCGCAGCAGCATATCTTTGTCGAACCATCCGAAATGACACTCGCTGGCCGGAATTCCGAGTACGTTTGCCAGCCTGCCGTAAGCCTGTTCGCGGTTTATACGCTTGTTGTCCTTCCAAACCGCGTCAAACAGGGTGTGGCATTTCTTTTTTAGATCGCGCAGCTCTTTATTGGCAAGTCTGCCGAGCGGGATTTCCGTGCCGTCGTGGACGCCGACAAAACAGTTACATTTCGTGCATTTGTAGCATTTCCCATTCCCATATTCCTTGCCGTAGACGACGGCGTTAGAAGTGAATATCACAGGCGCGCCGCAATAGTCACAGGCAGTCGGAATCGGGTATGGGGCGATTTTATCCGTCACTTTTGGTCACCGTCCCTGTTTCAATGTCAATCAGGGATATGACGCCGGGGTGTACACCTTCAAAAGCGGCCGCCCTGTTCCGAATATCCTCGTCGTCTGTTCCCTCAAAAATGCCCACGAAATGAGCGAAGTTTTTTACGTCTTTGAAATGATCCTCCCAATCCGTGTCTGTTTCGACGATGGCGGGGTCAGCCGTGAATACCTGTGTATCGCGGACATACCCACTCTCGATGATGGCAATTCGTTGGACGATGGGAACGGTATAGCCCTCCGGAATATAGCTGATCTCATATCCGTCGAATACCGTTTTGTCATATTGCCTACCCTGCATTCCGCAGGAATTGCAAGTGATCTTGTTGAGAATTCCGTCGTCGATGACTTCTGAATCATCGTATTCGAGTTCATAGCTCTGACATATGGGACAACAGCCCGGAATTGCTTCATCCGCTGAAAACTCGATATTGCCGTTTACCTTTTCTGGCATGGTAAAAACACCTTCCTTTTAATGATTTATGCAGCTTTATGCCGCAATGGGGTCATTTGCCGTTTTCAGCTTTTTGTGTTCCCACAATTTGAGGAAGTTTTGCACTTCGGGAGTGGGCGCGCAATGGTATTTACCATGGATTTGGATTACCCGGCCATCCCGCACTTCTATCGTGTAAAACGGTTCCTTGATGTTGTCCGTGTTACGGATAAACAGCACCATACATTTACCCTGCGCGACCCTTTCTACGTATGAGTTTACACAGTGATGCAGCGTATGGCCTTCCTTGACAATCTCATTTGCCGTTTTCGGCGGGATAAGGGTGAACCCGCCTTTCGTGAAACGGTATCGCTCCGAAAGAGTTTTATACGCTTCCCGGATCGCTTTGTTGAAAATACTTTGTTTCCGGTTATCGTATAATTTATTCGCCTGGTCGTGGGCTCCGGGCAGATTTTTCGGGAACAAAACAAAATCGTCCGTAAAATCATAATCAAGCTGCGCCCCCATTTCCAGATAGTCCTTGTACTCAGACAAAACCCTGTTCGGTTTTTCGTAACGCCACCCGCCGTAGTGGGATTTTTGTTCCTTCAACCGTTCAAACTGCTCGTTAATATAGCGCATGAGCTTATTGGGTTTCGTATACTTGAGCGGAGTCATCATATCTTCTTTTGTGGCTATGCCGCAGTCTTTATACCAGGCAAGCAGCGTCTCGTCGATTTTGACGCTCTGTGGCTTTAACGCCTGATATAACTCAAGCTGTCTGACGTTTGCATTGATTTTTTGAAGGATCGGTAAGTCCGCCGATTCGATGCCGAGCGTTTCGCGGAGGTCTTTTCCGTTCGGGTTGACTATATTGCCTCCGCTATGCTCATAAACGATTTGCGCCGTTAATCTGGTCAGTCCAAGTTTAACCAGATACTCAAGCGCGGGAAACCTGTGGTATGCGCTCAGATACGGCACCACTTCCATCGGTTCGGGTTCGATTTGATAAAACCGCCCGATTTGACTGTACTGCCACGGGCTGTCCGCCAGTGTTTTGTCAAGGTTGCCGCAGTACAAATGCCCGCACAGATCGCACTCGAAGCTGTATTGATAATGCGCCAGCCTCGGCCGTTCGCCGTTTACCCAATGGGTGGTATAGCCTTTGTTATAGGAAAAGTAATACGGTTCAACCGACACTTTCCCGTCTGTGCCGAGCCAGATAAACACCCGCGCGTTTTCATGTACGGTTAAATCCGGGTCGCGCCAGTTCCGCAGGCTGTTGTAAACCTTAAAAATCCGCAGCACCAGTTCGTTTCCGTTGACCCTTTGAAGCGTTTGAACGGTTACCCGGTCCCAAACCCGCTTTGCTTTGCCGCTCGCTTTGAACGTGATACTCTTTTTGCAGTTCGGGCATTTTCCTTTGAGATTATATTTCGCGCCGCTCACCATGACGTCGTGCCGGCAGGCGGTGCAATACCCTTTCATTAGTTTGCCGCGTGCATAATCGTAAAAAATGTAATGCGGCAACGCGTCGCGGCGTATCCAGCCGTTGAGCCCGCGCGGTTCGGCGGCGACAGGTTTCATCCGTTCGATGGTCTTTTTTTCCCGCTTCATGATGCGGTCGGTCAACCGGTTGCCCATGATCACCGCCTGTAAAGACGTCAGCGCGTCTAACCCGGTTTTATCAGGGATATGGCAAAAACGGGTGACAAGCTGTTCGTCATGTTTGCGGTAAAAA
>Ga0082212_10001974_pt1 | contig 30137 bp, 18 predicted proteins | sample TergutNt197P3_FD_71548 | JGI IMG/M metagenome (GOLD analysis project Ga0082212, IMG submission 71548) | Neocapritermes taracua P3 segment gut microbial communities from Petit-Saut dam, French Guiana - Nt197 P3 | ecosystem: Host-associated > Arthropoda: Insects > Digestive system > Gut ...
AACTACATGACTTTGCTTCTTGTAATGACTCATCAAGCAAAGATAGATATTTTGGGCGTAGCCGCAAAAACATTACCACCTCCTTAGGAGGTGGATTTTCAAAGTTTATTAAAAAATCTTAAAGCGGAATGGGCAACATTGGACAGGAAAATTCAACTTTCGCTTAAACCAACTGATGCAAGTGATGAAGAAGATGAGAAAGAAGAAAATGAAGAAAAAAACGAAAATAAAAAACATCAGGAAAACGGTCAATCTCAAAATGCAGGTTCTTTTCCAATTTCCGAACGCCTTAAAGATTACAAAGATGCAATGGGCGACAGATTAGTGATTGGGACTGTTCCAAAATACAATTACGAAAATCAATCAAAGGGAATGAAGATGTGAATACGTGTGAAGATGGCAAATCAGTTACATATGGATTACATAAAGTAACAGAATGATTATTAGATATTTATTGTCATTATATAAAATATTCCAAAGGTTTTCAGTTACATATGGATTATATAAAAAATTACCCCCAATACGGTATATAACTTGCAAATTTACGCGATTGATTAAATTGATATTCTTTTATCAAGCCTGTATTTATCGCTTCTTTTATTATTTTAGAAGCCATCGGGTAATTCTTTTCTTCAATACCCATTCGTTCTCTGAAACTTTGATTGGTCATTTTCTGATTATCCATATATTTCAGGCAACAATGCTGATAACAGGCGCGTATCCTGTCTTCTTTGCTCATTTGGGCAAAAGTTTTTTTCGGATAAATAACTACTTTTGTATAAAAATCACCTTTGATAAATTTCGGCGCAGGAAGAATGGCTTTTTCTACTGCCTCGATAGCCCTGTCCACTCCGCTACCTCTCAATTCACAAAGTTCAAAATTGTGCATCAATATAGCAATCCGCTCATTTCTTGACAATGGAGGAGTATCTATAAACCTGTTTACATCGACCAATGGAACACCCGGATTAGTCATTTCTATTCTGTCGATAAATATTTCAACCATTATGTGTGTGCCTTTTTGCCACAAGTTTTGATGAATGAGTGAATTGGCAAGAAACTCTCTAACAGTTCTTTCTGGATACGATTCTTTTGTTTCTCGAAAAACTTTTTCTATGACTTCTACCGAAGTCCGTTCCATAATGAACTGTATAAAATGATTAAATCCACAGGCATAACCCTCTTTGAACTCCAATTCGGGATAGGCTTCTATTCGGTTTGTGCCTGTATAAACAATAATGCGCAAAGTTTTATATGCCAATTCTTTGAATTTTGTTAATTCACGAGCAAAAAGCAATGCGCCAAGATTGGTTATGCTCCATTCATTGTCTTTGATAATAAAGCCCTCACTTGCCAAAACATCAAGAATTGCCGTTTTTGTTTCCGGCAAATTGCGTTTTGTCAGTTGGAAATATTGGTCATAATCCAACAGACTAAGCACATCATCGGCGGTTATATTTTTCAGTGCAATTTGTTCGTGAAACAGCAATCCCTGCGACTCGGCAATAATCTGTTTTATTTCCTGCGGACTTATCTTTACCGTTTGCCCAGCCGAGCGATGATAACTGTCGTAAATGGTTTTTCCACGCAGATAAACAGGTTTCTCCATTTGTTCGGGAATGTATATGAACAACAGAGCATTGCCGTTATAGTCAATAGTATTATGCTGAATTTGTATTGATTGAGATAAATTATTCAAGGCTATATTTCCCAGTGTCTTAACTATCTCGTTTGTTTGTTCCGTTGTTACAGAAAACATACTTGCATCGTTATTAACACCGAAAACGAGAAAACCACCGTTTTCTTGATTGGAAAAAGCGCACAAGTGTTGAGCCAGTCGTTCCGTTTTGGACGACAAACCACTTTTCCAATCTATCTCGTTCAATTCGACAGGAACAGGGTGCAGGCTGTCTTTCAAACATTTAATAGCCCTTTCTTTCCAACTCATACAAAGAATATTTATTATTTTCCGTTTACAAAGATACTGCAAAAAATCATTTTCTTTTTTCAAAACACTCTTTTATAAATTTTTCCACGTCCGACTGCAAATAATACGTTTTTTGGTCAATTCGCTTAAACGGCAGCCAGCCCAGACTGCGGTAACGCTGCAAAGAACGTTTGCTGATGCTAAGCATAATACACAAGTCCTGATTGTCAAGCAACAGTTCGCCATTGTAGGTTTGCCGTTCCTTTTCCGGAGGCTTTAAACAGATGTTTAAAAAAATGATAAAAACTAAAAAAGTGCGAAAAATGGGAAATTATTGTAAAGTTTTTATATTTATCTGTAAAACAAATATTTAAGGCAAAAAAGGGTGAAAAAACGATGATTTTTGCATGTAAAATCGGCAAAAACGGGCGAAAAAAATTCCAAAGACAAAAAATATCAATTTTGTGTTGTTTATCACTCTTTACATATATAAAAAGTGTAACTTTGCCGAAAATTCACAGATATGAATATTGAAAGAAGTGTATTGAACGAGCTGAATCGCTGGAAAGAGAATCGTTATCGTAAACCGCTTGTCTTGCAGGGAGCAAGGCAGGTAGGAAAATCTTTTATTCTCAAACAGTTTGGCACGCAATATTTTGAGAACTGTTGTTATGTTAATTTCGACTTTGAAAAAGAGCATAAAGCGGAATTTGCCATCACCAAAGACCCTGCACGCATTGTTTCCTATCTTATGACAGTAAAGGGAATGGATATTAAACCCGAAAAAACGCTGATTATTTTTGACGAAATTCAAGAGTGCAACGATGCTTTGAACAGTTTGAAGTATTTTCGCGAACTGATGCCCGAACAGGCGGTTGTATGTGCAGGTTCTCTGCTTGGTGTGGCGTTGAAGCGCAAAGGTGCTTCTTTCCCTGTTGGGAATGTTGATTTTATGACACTTTATCCTGTCAGTTTCAAGGAATTTCTCGCACTTTATAATGAAAAATTATCACAGTTTTTAGAAAATTATGTGGTTGTGGAAAAAACACCTGAAATTCTTCATACTCAATTGATTGAGGCATACAAAATATATCTCTGTTGTGGAGGAATGCCTGAAACTATTGTCCGTTACCTCGAAAACAGAGACTGGAATGAAGTTGATACAGTTAATAATCAAATTCTTACTGCCTATACGCTCGATTTTTCCAAGTACATTGACAGCAAAGATATTCCCCGTTTGCAGCGACTTTGGCAAAATATTCAGGACAATTTGGCAAAAGAAGACAGAAAATTCAAATATTCACTGATAGAGAAAAATGCACGGGGAAGAGAATATGAAAATTCTGTTGAATGGTTAGTATTGAGCGGATTAGTAAACCGTGTTTTTGAAGTTAATACACTGCGCCTGCCTCTTTCTTCCTGCAAAAACAGCAATGCGTTCAAGCTGTATCTTGCCGATTCGGGGCTTTTACGGACAAAATTCCGACTTTCGCCAACCACCGTTTTACAGGGCGACAGATTGTTTACTGAATTTAAGGGAGTTTTAACTGAAAATTATGTATTGCAATCACTTGTTCGTCAATTTGGAAACGATATTTTTTATTGGAGTTCGGGCAATCAGGCAGAAGTGGAATTTTTGTTTCAACGCTCGGAAATAATTATTCCTGTTGAAGCAAAATCAGCATTAAGCGCTAAATCAAAAAGTTTGTCGGAATACAGAAAAAAACATCAACCCGAACTTTCCCTTCGTTTTTCGCTGAAAAATGTTGAAAAGAACGATGACTTGTTAAGTTTACCTTTGTATCTTGCCGATTATACAGGAAAACTGATAAGGTGAAAAAACAATGAAATGTAACGTCGTGGCAGGATAAAAAAATCTGTAAAGAAAATTTAGGCAAGACACAAGTCAGTGCAAGGTGCAAGTATATATTTATATATATAGCTTGCACCTTGCACTGTATCTAAAATATTTATTTTGTGGAATTTTGTAATTTCAAAAAATGTATGTAATTTTGAACCCGAGTTTTATGCAGACAAATGGGCGACAAGTACGGTCAAAAGTGGACAAGAAAGTTACTTAACCCAATTGTACCCCATAAACGAGATTAAAATTTTTATTCACTGAATATCAGCGTGCTAAAGCACAGGTTTGCTCGTATTTGTTACGCTGAAAGTTTTAGGAAATAAAAGCAGAGAGTTAAAAGGTTCATTATCAGCAATATTAAAAAAGTGGCACTAAATTGTACCCCTTCAAGTAAAATTAAAAGATAAAATGCTGATACAGAAGTGAAAAAATTAAAAAGTTCACAGACCTGTCTCTCCGCAAAATTAACACATATCCATTGCCTGTTATCCGATTGTATTGTCGGATTTTTACAGAGTATTTTGAGGCAAAAATCCTGCTCAAAAAAAAAATACATATATTTATAATAATAATTGTATAATTAATAGGATTATAAATAAAATATATTGTAAATTTGTATTTTTGATATAAAACAGACAATACTATGAAAATAAATAAAGTCGATGTTAGCAAAAGTATCCGAACTGTAGGGCTTTTGTGGTGTTATGGCAACTGGCTATGACAAATAAACGCCTGCCACTTGAAAATACTGAAAACACAGTATTTATTTTCTGCTTATCAGGCGTTGCGGTTTACTAAGTGTAAAATAAAAAAAAATTGGTCGATAAAACATGTAAATCGGTTGTTATTGGTCTTACCATAATTCTCTATTTTACCGACTGTTATAAATAAAATTTATATCGTTATAAGTACTCGCAAGAAAAAACACAGCAAACCTATTGACAATAAGCAGTTTTGAAGTATAATAACCTAAAATAATAAAAAGAAATAATTAAATATTTTAAACATGAAATTTTTTACACGGATAATTTTGTTAATGGCGTTCATTTTAACATCGACGGTAGTTTCGGCGCAGGATAGTTCTCGGTATGACGATCTGATTCTTCCGCGTTGGAACATTAAGACCAACTTATTATATGATGCCACTGCCACATTCAACCTTGGCGTAGAGTTCCGTATAGGCGAAAAAATGTCGTTTGATCTCCCTGTTTCATATAATCCATGGACATTTGCCAATAACAAAAAATGGAAACACGTTTTGGTACAGCCTGAATTACGCTGGTGGCCCCGCACAACATTCGACGGACACTTTTTAGGTGTGCACGGGCATTATGCCACATACAATGTAGGAGGACTTCCAAATCCGCCTTTTTCGCAGTATATGAACGAACATCGTTTCGAAGGTTGGCTTGCAGGCGCCGGTGTGAGTTATGGCTATCGCTATAATTTCGATCACCGTTGGGCTGCCGAAGCAACTGTTGGAATAGGATATGCTTACCTGTCGTATGATGAATTTGAATGCGCTAAATGTGGTGAATTATTAAGCAGCGAATTGAAAAGTTATTTTGGTCCCACCAAAGTAGGACTTAATTTAATATATGGTTTTGGAGGTCAGAAAGGGGCGAAGGTGGCGAAAGTAAAACCTGCTCCTGTTCCTGTTGCACCACGGGTTGTTGCTGTTGCTGCTGCTCCGCCACCACCACCGCCGCCGCCGCCACCACAACCTCGAGTAGTTGAAGATACAAAGCCTATAACAAGTTTTGCTACTGCCATGGCAGCCAGTTTCATCATTCCTGAAGTTGAGATGCCGAAAATCCGCAATACAGAAGTTAACAAAGCACATTTGGACTTTATCATAGGTCGCTACGAAATTCTTTCCAATTTCAAAGGCAACTTCAACGAGTTAAGGCGCATACATGATCTTATTCAGCAGGTAATGCAAGACCCTGATGCTACAATAACAGGAATTACTCTGGTTGGTCATGCTTCGCAAGACGGGACGTATGCCGACAATATGCTTCTTTCGGAAAACCGTGCACAAGCGCTCAAAAATCATCTCAAGGTTATTTACAGTTTTGATGAAAAGATGTTTAATGCATGGGGTGCAGGCGAAGATTGGGCAACATTAGACAGTATGGTATGGCATTCATTCTATCAGGATAAGTATAGAATTCTTGAAATAATACGCGGTTCTCAGCCTCATGATGCACGCAAGAGACAATTGCAGACTATTGCAGGAGGAAGTTTCTACCGTCAAATATCTGAAGAGTTGTTCCCTCAGATTCGCAGGGTTGATTATCAACTTCATTACACTGTTGTTCCGTTCAGTGTTGAGAGAGGAAAAGAAGTATTCCGCACCACACCGGGACACTTGTCGCTCAACGAGATGTATATGATAGCACAGTCTTATGAGCCGGGCAGCGCCGAATATTTTGAAATATTTGAAACGGCAGCACGCTTGTTCCCTCAGAACGATGTGGCTAATCTTAATGCAGCTGCAAGCGCCATAAACCGTAGAGATACCGCTTCGGCAACCTATTACTTAGACAAAGTTAAGGTACAAAACTTTAGCTATTGGAACAATCTTGGTATATTGGCATGGTTGAACGGCGATAAGGAAAAAGCGGTTGAATGCTTTACAAAAGGTGGACTGCAAGGTTCGCAAAACTTAAAACTATTAGGATTATAATTTAATATTTAATAAAAATTAATTTTATGTAACCAACTTTTTTTTAACTAAAACCTTTTTAAATGAAAAAAACACGTATTCTAACAATTGCAGCGCTAGTGGCTTTTGCTCTGGCAGGCTGCATTAAAGACAAGGCTGGCGGCGGCATTGACTCGCTTAGCAGCGGTGCTGACGCCAAGATGTCAATTTCTATTACTCTACCGGGTGCAGCAACAAGGGCTCCTATTGGCACTCCGGTAGAAGGAACAGCAAGTGAAAGTGCTGTAAACTTCGTTAATATTTACGTTTTTAACGCAAGTGGAGCAGCAGTTGCAGCAGGCGCAAACACACGCCTCGCCGTTAATACAACTAATTTCACTATTTCCGGTAACACTTACACGACAAGAAACGCAATTGAGACTGTTGCCGGTAATAATATTGTCTATGTAGGAATCAATATTCCTGCAGCCATTGCCAATAAAAGTTTTGCCGACGAGGGAGCGCTACTTTTAGAGATTGCCGATGTGGAAGATTTGTATGTAGCCGACGATTTCTACATGTTCTCTGATGCAACTCCAAAAGCTATGGCAGAATATACTACTTCTTCAGGCGTAGTGAACGATGTTAAAGTATATGTTGACCGCATTATAGCCAAGGTTGCCGTTACCTCTCCTAACGCAACAGTTGCTAAAGAATGGGTAGAAACTGTAGCTGGTGCAGGCGATAACTACCTCGGACTTGAGCTGGTATATAGGTTTGCGCATTTTGCTCCTTATAACAATGCAAAGAAATCGTATATAGCTCCTCGCTATTGGGTTGGCGGCAAACTTGCAGGCTCGAACAGAACATATGCTCCGGGTATCGGTGCAGGCTCACCCACTGCATATCCCAATCTCTACACATTTGCAGAGAGCAACGGTACGGCTTATCAGCGCGCTAATGTTTGGACAGCTGCTCTTCCCACAAATTTGAATGATTTACCTACTGCATATATAGGCGAGAATATTCCTGAAGAAGCACTGGTTGGCAACACCTCTAATGTATATGTTAGTACGGTTGTTTTGGTTAACAAGGCTGCCAGATGGGATGCCACTTTAGCAACACCGGGCGTTGTATATGAAGATGTAACGCCTTACGGATATAAATCACCAGGACCAAGCGATGATGTATGGGTTGTTAAGAAGACTAATGCCCCGCAAATGGGATTTTGTTTTATTACCGACACAGAAGCTAAAGCCAATGATATTGCTAATGGTTTTGGCGGCGCTGGCGAAGCCACAAAAATACAGTACACAAAAGGTTGGGTTCATTTCCCTGTTTATCTCGATGGAATAGCCACTTCTCATGGTTTGAACCAGTATGGCGTAGCTCGCAACCAGTTCATACGCGCTAACGTTACAGGCGTAGCAGGAGGTCCCGGACAATTCCCAGGAATCCCCGGCGATGAAAAACCTGAATATCCCGATCCAAGAGATCCTGACGATCCGATTGACGGAAAGTTAGCAAAACTGAATGTTGAAGTCGAGGTTAATCCTTGGGATTATATTGTTAACGACGACAAAATACTTCAATAATTCGTTTTGTTAGACGTGTAAAATTTTTAGCCTTGTGGAGCTTTGCCGCTCCGCAAGGCACAAAAGGGCTATTGTCCTACATCAAAAAAAAATTGTTAAAAAAAGTTAAAAAACTAAATATATAATAGTATGAGATTAAAAAATCTGAAGTTTTTAATGATGTTTGCAGCGGTGGCAATGCTTTTGGCACATGCCTCCTGCATAAAAGAAAACATGGACGATTGCCCTCCTGAGTTCAATGTGCGTGTTTTAGTTGAGGCTGATGCCGATATAAACGCTGCCTACCCCGAACGCTATGGTAATGTTACTTCGGTATCGGTTTATGCCTTTGACTCCGATGGTAAATTTGTTACTTCGAAGAGTGGCGGCTCTTTCACTGCGGGAAAAGAATATTCGGTGCCTTTCAGCCTGCCAAGCGGTAATTTCAGTTTTGTTGTGCGAACCAACTTGACTTCACCGTATTACAGAATATCGCACACCGATGCGCAATTGCAAAGCGTTCTCATATCAAATGTATCGACTTACCTCGATGCAGCGGCTTTCTCGGGCAGAGAAATTACCGATGATATTAACAATACCCATAGCGGATTAAAACAGAATAACGAGGTTATCTTTAATAAAGAAAGTACAATTATAATACCAATTGTGCCTCATACCTATAAAATTAATTTTGTGGTTGAAGGATTGTCGGCTGATAACAATCCGAATGATTTTGTTTTTAAGGTAACAGACAATGATTTTCAGTACAATTTTAACAACGTTAAGAGTCCGCGTGGAGGAACTACCGGTGCCGCCTATACATATACACGCACCGACAATTTTACTGCCAATAAAAAAACAATTGCAGCATCGATGATGGTACTTGGGCTTGAAGACCCAGTACATACCCCCTCGTTTGTCTTTTCGCGTAAAAATGCAACAGCAACTCCTACGCAACTTTATCCTGCAACAGGACAAGCCGACTTGATATATCTTATAAGAGAAGCCTATAAAGCTCAGACAGGCAACTATCCCGATTTTAATAAAATATTCGAGTTTACCATACCATTTAGATTTACAGTCGATATGGGAGTAACTCTTGACCTGAACTATTGGGATTCTATCGAAAATCCTACTTATTTATAAATTATTAAAAGACAATAATATGAGAATAAGAAATTTATTAACATTATCGGTGCTGCTGGCAATTTTGCTGGCATTAGCCTCCTGTAATAAAGACAAAACTCAGGGCGCTAACGGCGAGCCGGCAATTATTACCCTTTCGCTAAATCCAAAGGCAGTAACAAGGTCGCCGCTTCCGGGCGATGCTGACGACAATAGAGTAAGCAGTTTGAGGGTATTGATTTACAGGTTCGGCACAGGCGACTTGGCATATAACATTCCTATTGCCTATCCAAGCGACAAACTGGAAATTACTACCGGAAAATTCGACTTTGTTTTTATTGCCAACGAAGACTCTGACCCTGTACTGGCTGCAAAATTGGCTAACGATGCCGACGTAAACACCATGTCGCAACTGCGTGCACTATCGTTTGCCCGCAGCGCTTTCGATGCAGGAAAAGACATTCCGATGGTAACATTTATTGAACGGGTAGATGTGCTTGGCGATGACATGATACAAACACCCGATATGGCGACACCTACAACAACCACATGGCAGATAGGATTAGAAAGGGTAGCCATAAGGCTGAAACTGGAAATATCACTTACGGCATGGCAGTACACCGACTGGGACAAAAAGATATACATTAATAATATACCCTCATTAGCCTACATACTTCCGGGTTGGGACAACAGCGCCTCGATAGTTACGGCTTTTGAAACATTTGCTGCAAGCGAAACCGCAGGAGCAGCACCCGGCAAAATAACCGTTGACACCGACGGCACCGCCACGGTAGTTTACGACAGGTTGATTTTACCCGAAACATTCCTGACTGCGGCAAATAATACTGCCTCCAAAGGAATGAATCTTAAAATGGAATTTCGAGACGGCGATGATATAAAGATCGCCAAAATATGTGCCGCAGAAGACGAAGAAGACGCTGACGGCAATTTGTACGGCTACTCTCTTCCGCGTAACAAATACCTGCATATTAAAGCAACTGTTAAAGAAGACGCGATGAATGTACAGATTCGGATCTTTGACTGGAATCTTGAAGAGATGGACGTGCCCGATCTTGGCGACTATCGCTTTTCAGCAAATACGCACGATATGGTTTTTGAAGCCGCCGGCACTGCGCAAACGCTCACCATATATACAACCTATAAAGAAGGTTGGAGCGTTGATTCCAAACCATCGTGGCTAACCATTACTCCCGATGAAGGCGCAAGCGGAACAGGAACAGTTTCTATTGAATGTGCCGCAAACACAGGAGCCGAACGCTCGGGACAACTTGTTCTACAAGCCGGCACAAGGAGCTGGACAATAAATATAACCCAAAAAGGTGTGTAAAAAATAATTAATGAGTAAAAATAAATTAAAACGATAACCAATATGAGAAAACTCATCAAAACGCTGCTCATAATAGCAGTTTCGATTTTGGCCGCTTCGTGCATGAAAGACAAGTCTTGGCCAGACTGTCCAAATAATGAAGGAGGAGTAAAGGTTACTTTTCGGTTTGGCAGTAACCCATTATCCTCTGTAACACGCGCACTTACTTTTGCGCAGGAAAATGAAATCGAAGACATCAATGTATTAGTCTTCGACAGTACCGATGAACTTGTGGATATATTAGAGGGAAAGAATGTGGTTGTTACAACCGGCAGTCTTAACCCGCTATATAGCGCCGAGGGCACTTTCTCGGTAATCCTTAAACCAAGCGCTTCGGCTACCGACACATACAACTTGGTAGTGCTGGCAAACGCAGAAACAGCCATTATGTCTGCGTATGGCAGTTTAGATGTTGATGATGTTACGTATAAAGATTACGATGATGTGATTGCAGCATTATTCGTTAGTGTTAATTCCAAACTATACCCATCGGGCGGAATTATTCCGATGTGGGGCGAAAGCGGACAGATAGAAATTAAAACAGGAACCGCCGTTGACCCGTTGGAATTAACCCGCGCCATTGCACGCGTTGATGTTGGAGTAGGGCAGGCTGCATACGTTGCCACCGACAACGCATGGGAATGGGATGGCAAAGATGGAACAGGTGCAACAATACCGTTCTGTCTTGGCAGCGTATATCTTATGAGACCAAACGACAAGTTTGCCATTATCCCCGATGTTGACGAACTGAGCGCAGGTAACCCTACCATTTTGGCAGGAACATCTGCAATAAGCATGGCAAATTCCATTATAAACTTTAAATACGACGACGACGACATTGCAGGCGTTACAAGCGATAGAGGCGGTTATCTTACACAGCATATCTATACCCCCGAAATGGCTATGCCCGGCGCACCGGGAGATGCAAACCACTCAAACCGCATGGCTCTTGTTGTAGGTGGATATTATAACGGAAGCACAACCGAAACATTCTACCGTTTAGACTTTGTAAAAAGCAACAACCTGATGAACGTTCTTCGTAACCACTTATACAGGTTCGATATTACAAGCGTTTACGGCGCAGGTTACCCCACAGTAGAAATAGCCTACAATTCGAATACATTTAATATGACATTTGATGTGCTTGATTGGGATGCCGGCGATATGGGCGACATAATCTTCGACGGAACATATTATGTTTCGCTGAAGAACAGCCGCAACGAAAACCGCGACGACCGCACAGCAGTAGTTTACAGAAAAGTAGGCACCAATGATATTATTGAGTTTGGAACAAACATTTCGCTTGACAAATTTGTTCTCGAACTTAACAATGGCGGCGATTTCCCCACTCCGGGTGATAAGACTGTGATTGAAAATGACCGTTTCAAAGTTGAACTGAAAAGCGCAGGCGGTGTTAATTGGTTTGAATTTACCGCACTCGAAGAATACGCTGCGGCAACTGACAATCCATCGATACTAACCGTTACAGCTGATAATAGAATAAAATTCAACATCATTATCATGCAGAAAGACGACGACCCTGAAGGATGGGAAGACGGCGGAAATATAAACAAAGGTTTTTAAGAAGTAAATATAAAAAACAGATATAGTATGAAAAGATTATTATTATTAGTCGGGATAGCAGCCATTCTTGGCTCCTGCAACCTTAAAGACCAATGGCAGCAGCAAAATCAGGGACCAATCCCTCCCAATACATTACGCCTGTTTATCAGCGATATTCCTATGGGCGCCGATCTGGTAACGACACGTGCTACGGTTGACCCCGAGACGGGCGAAGACCAAATAAGCAGTCTATACCTGCTCTTCTTCGAGTCAAACGCTTCGCGCAACGGCTTGTTTGTTGACTACGTGAAAATTAATGGACCGTTAACGATGAACACCAGCATCGATATAAATTTGATAGGCACGCAGGTTAACGTAACCGATGCCTATAACATTTTAGCCATAGCCAACATTGACGATGTTGCCGGCAAACGCTATCTGAACGGCGAAGAAGTTGATGCGTGGATGTATCAGTGGATTAATTATACCGAGCGTGAGGTGCTTTCGCAGGCTCGTGCATGGACAACGAACGGCTTTATTATCAATCCGAGCGGACTGTTGATGAACGGTCGTGTTGATAAGGCAGAACACCAGTTCGATCTAAATCTTTTGCTTACCCGCAACCAAGCTCGCTACGACGTGATAAACAATGTGAAAGATGAATACGACCTTATATCAGTGCAACTTAGCAACGCTTTCCCAACCTCTTCCGTATGGAACGGAGGCGTAACCGAATATTCCAACGCTATCGGACGTATTCAGGATTATTACAGATATGACAACACTGCCGGCTATCCGGATATTTACGGTCATTTATACACATTTGAAAATCAGGTGGCTTCACCTGAAACAAACGACCGCCAGTCAACATGCCTTATTATAGGGCTAAAACCAAAAAGTAGCGGCAGCGTTGCCTACTACCGTGCCAATATCGTTCCTTTCGAGAGCGCTCAAATAATTAAGCGCAACAACGTTTATCGTGTTACTATTCGCAACGTTGGCGGTCCCGGAGCGCCAACTCCCGAAGAAGCATACGATTTCCCCGATGACAATGAACTTGACTTTACTATCAACTTCTGGGATATTACAGACCATGGTATGATAGTGCAGGACGGTGCGAGTATTATCTCGATTCCCTCAACGGTTATACGCATTCCGGGTGACGGAGGAACTTTTACCTACGACATATTTACATTTACCAGCAGCCCCAACCCTGTTTCGCCGCTCGCTATCCGCAAACAAACTTACGAACCGGTAGGCGGCATCACCTCAACACTCGACGGCAATAAACTTGTAGTTTCTGCCATACCGCTTACTCCGGACATAATAGAGCGCAAAGGTACGTTAGAACTTGGATATGCAGGTCTTACGGCAACAGTAAGCATTATCCAAACCGATGCTACCGATGACTTCTTAGTTGTGCACTTGCCCGACGGAGGTATCCCGCGCTTTGCCCCATTCGGCGGGCTTCAGTCGGGAATGTTGCGCGTGGAGGCTTCGGACGAATGGACAGCAACCATATTTAATACTGTTATTGCTCCCGATATAGGAGGATTCACTTTCAGAGAAGATGCAGGTCCGGCGCCGAGCATGGCTATTACGGAAATAAAGAGCACCAATGCTTCTTATGTTACAAATAACAGATTTCGCGTTTGGACTCTGAATGCAAATCCTACCGACAAAATACGCGAATCGTTTATTTTGGTAACACTCGACAAAGACCCTGAAAACTACGCACAGGTAGTAAGAGTATCGCAGTCGGCTGCCGGCGGTGTTAGCATTGTGCCGAGTCAAACTCATGTAACTTTCAACAGTATGGGCGATGGTTTAGCCTCTGTTCCCAATAACTCTACCTCTACCTTTAATGTACGCCCGAGCGAAATTGAGATAGATGAATTCACAGTAGAGATTGCCAATTGGCATTGGGAAATAAGGCAGTTGGGCGCCAACGACGACAGAGCGCGCTTCGATGTTATTAATGTTCAGAAAAGCACTTCTGACCCTGCGCTAAACTTATTGACAGTGAAGGCTGTGGGAATGAATACTTCGGGACGCCAATATACCGCCACGCTAAGAATATATCTGACAGACGACCTTAGCAAATTTATTGAATTAACGCTGGTACAAGTATCGGCAGGCATCGAATTTATACCAAATGTTATTCCTGTTGTTGCTAAAACAGGCGGACAGACCGGTCTTATCAGTATCGATTCCGACCCATCGCTATCGTGGACAGCTGCAATTGTTACTAACGGCGGCACGGCTCCTGACGGACGTTCATTGGTGCAGCACAAAGCAAAACTGGTTGACCAGACAGGAACTGAGATTGGACCGTCAGACCTCAAATCGGTAGCTACCGACCAGTTCCGCGTAGTATTCCCGAAAGTTTATTATCCTAACCGCGAAGTTTCAATTTCGGCTACCGTAACGGTAACAGTAGAGGGTATGACAAAGAGTATCACTGTAACTCAAAATCCGCTAACCTCTCAGGGTGCAGTTGGATATGGCATGACCGGCACACCGGCATACGGCGGAATGGGTAATACTTACAACCGCGGCTGGGACGGTGCAGGGGCTAACAACGGCAGTATGGGATTGGCTCAAATACCCGGTTACTCGCAAAGCGGCGTTGGCAACATGAATGCAACCATTGCCGCCAACGTTACCTACTTGCATGCTACGCCGCATATATCCGGCAGCAACGGCACTAACTACTCTTGGGCAGCTATCAATAACTATATAGATACCCGCGATGCATGGACGGTGCTACAGACACAGGACAACAACGGCGTAGGACCGATGAACAACGTCAACTCGCCGACTAAACGGAACGGAGCAGGATATGGTAATGTTACATATACCGGCTCAGCCAACCCAACTGTGTATCAAGGATACGGATCTAATCCTGAGAATCAACCCAAAGTTTACCGGTTTGTGATGGATAAAGGGCATACTCCGCTCACACCTGCTCAGGTCGCTTCTTTCTACAGCGATGCTGTCAGTTGTGTAATACCTGCTCCTTGGCCCGCCTCGGCAGTAGTATTGACTGCCCGTAACGGCGATACCCACGCTATGCTGATTGTGGATATTAAGAACAAGTTTTTGTGGATAGGCGAATCACAGCAGTTCTGGTATGATACTTATCTTAGCAACAACCGCGGCGTATTCTTAGATAACCTGATGTACTTTATAGGCAACGCTATGAAATACGGCAGCCACTTTACCGACTTGCTGCTCGAAGATGACCAGCCCGGTGCTCAACCTGCACCGTGGGATACTGCTCATTGGGGTGCAAATGCAGGAGTTCCTTCCAAATAATGAAACGTAATTTAAAATATTGATAATAATTAAAAAAGATAGTATATGAGAAGATTGATATTAACAACAATTGGGCTTTCGCTGCTGCTTAGTTCCTGTCTCAAAGATTTGACGTCAGACCGTAGCAAAACGAATGCCGACAAGCTGAGCCTTACGATAAGCATGGAAGGATTTAACACCGATGGAAAAACACGTGCCATGGTGGCTCCGGAAGAAGGTGAGGATAAGATACTTAACCTCTATCTACTCTTCTTTACTGCCGATGCTTATCGCAACGGAGAGTTTCTTGACTATGTAGAGGTTGATATTCCCGATGAGGGTTGGGGCATAAACATACATGCCGATATTGATCTTACCGGTACCTCACTTAGTGCATCTACTGCCTATAACATATTGGCTATTGGCAATATAGGTACAGATCTTTATCTTCCTGACGGCGATTCGGCAGATGAATGGATGATAAATTGGGAGGGCAAGACAGAGAATCAGGTTATGTTTGAAGCACGTGCCGTTGTTGAAGCCAAGCAGCCTGTATCGCCTGATGCTTTGTTGATGTATGGTCGTTATGAGAAGCCTTCTACGCAGAATCAGGTACACATGCTTCTTAAACGTAATGCGGTTCGTTTTGATGTCAACAATAATCTGAACACCACTCACGACCTTGTTTCGTCATCGGTATGGAACTCTTATCCCAGTTCATCTATTTGGGGCGAAGGAGTAAGCGACTATTCCTCTACCGCACACCGCATACGCGAGCACTATGGAATAAGCAATCTCGACAATGAAATAGGTGCAGGAGTTGACGGCAACGGCGAGATGCTCGGCAATATCAAAGGAGGTCTTTACGTTTTTGAAAATCAGGTAGCAGCGCCGGAAACTTACGACAATGTTACCACCTGTATTATTGTAGGTTTGAGAGACCGCTCTACAGGAGAAATAACCTACTATCGCGCCAATATTCATCCCGAAGGCAACGCACAGATTCTGAGACGCAACTTTGCTTACAGCCTGACAATAACAGGCATTAGCGGTCCCGGTGCAGCCACTGAAGAGTTGGCTTATATAGGTCAGGGCAACAAACTTAAATACGATATAGGCGTTTGGCAACTTGACCCTAATGGGCTTATAGTTGCTGATGATTACAGCATTCTTTCTCTTCCTACCAAGACAATAAACATTGGTCGAGAAGAAAGCACCTCTACTTTTTCTATCTATACCTTTACAAGCCTGCCTGATGCTGCGCCTCTTACGGTTCGCAGCCAGACATACAACCCTGCCGGCGACGATATTAAAGCATATCTCGATGGCAATACGCTGGTGATTGAAGCCAAAGCATTGCGCCTCGACGAAACCGAGCGCCGCGGTATTGTTGTTCTTTCGTTTGCAGGATTGGAGAATTCTATCTCCATCTACCAGTCGGGACTTGCCGATGATCACCTCAGAGTTTATTTGCCCGACGGCGGTATTCCTCGCTTCCTATCTTATGCAGGTATTAACTCGGGTCTTATTCGCGTAGAGGCTTCAGGTCCATGGACAGCACAGTTGTATATGCCCGGATTCTCATTCAATCCGTCGCCTGAACCTGCACCGAGGATAACACTTTTAAGAAGCACCGACGGCTTGGTAACCGACAACAAGTTCCGCGTTTATACATGGAGCCGTAATGAGGAAGAGGCAACACGCAACGCTTTTATAGTTGTAACTCTTGATAAAGACCCCGAAAACTATTCGGCAGTAGTTCGTTTGTCGCAGGCAGCAGCAGGCGCAGTGAAACTTACACCCGAAGATCAGGAAACCATACAGTTTAACGGTATTGGCGGTTTGGTAACCGTACCGCTACCTGCTACCAATGTTGATGAATTCATTGTACGTCCCGGCACTACTGACGACATGCCTCCTCAAACCAAATACTGGTATGCCGAAATCATTAATGTTGCCCCCGGAGCACTTGATAAAGACAAGTTTGAGTTTGCATACACGCCTGTTCATGATCCGCTTGTTCCTGAAAACAACAAAGTGAAGGTTAAAACAGTAGGTATAAACACATCGGGACGCATCTACACTGCCGTACTTAGAATAGCTACCGATCCTGGTACTTACACCGATATTACCATTACACAATTGCCGGCTAACTTCGACTTTGTACCTACCACGGTACCTGTTGTTCCTACAGTGGGCGGTAACTCCAACGCAGTTGGAATAGATACCGATCCTTCATTGACATGGACGGCAACCATTACCACTAACGGCGGCACCTCGGGAGCACGCACGCTTGTACACCACGAGGCTATATTGGTTGACGAAGCAGGCAATCCGCTTGGAGCAGGTCCTCATTCTGTATCGACCAAGTTCCGCGTGCAGTTCCCCAAAGTATATTATCCTAACCGCGACCTCTCTGTCTCGGCAGCCGTAACGGTAACCGTGGGCGGAGGTATGAGCAAAACCTTTAATGTTACACAGAACACATTGACGGCTAAAGCCATGTACGGCTATGGTATTACCGGAACGCCTGCATACGGCGGAATGGGCAATACCTATAACCAAGGCTGGGACGGTAATTCAGGCTCATGGGGTCTTGCTCAGATACCGGGTTATTCGCGCAACAGCACAATTGGAGGTAGCAGCGTAACCAGCGTTGCAGAAGGTGTAACTTACTTCCATATTACGCCACATTTTTCTGGCGCTACCGGTACTAGCTATACTTGGGCGGCTACCATTGACTTTTTGGATAACCGAGACGCTATAACGTTTATACAGACGCAGGACAACAATGGAGTAGGACCGATGAACAACGGCAATTCGCCGACAAAACGTGCAGGCTATCCGAATGTAGTGTACACCGGCTCAGCCAATCCTACCGTTCACGTAGCATCGGCAGGTAAAAAAGTCTATGAATTTGTTCTTAGCAAAGGACATACTCCGCTCACTGCAAGTCAGGTGGATGCTTTCTACAGCGACGCTGTCAGTATGTGGATGGCGGCAAGCGGTTTGCCTGCTACGGCAATAGCATTGACTTCCCGTAATGGCGGCTCTGATGTCATGTTGATTGTTGACCCTGCTAACAACTTTATTTGGTCGGGCGAATCGCAACAATTTTGGAATAACGCTAACTTGAGCGGCAACCGTGGTGTATTCCTCGATAATCTGATGTACTATATTGGCAACGCCGCCAAGTACGGCAGCCACTTCACAGACTTGTTCCTTGAAGCAAACTACATCGATTATTCCGGCAAAACACGCTACGCACAACCTGCTCCATGGGATACAGACTGGTGGGGTGCCAACGCAGGCGTACCTTCTAAATAGGTCTGTGTAGAAAATTGATTGATTAAAAAGACGAAGGGCGCTGTATAGCGCCCTTCGTCTTTTTTGTAATTAACAATTGATAATCAATAGTGTTTTTGTAAGAATGCCGAAACTTTGCTCAACATACTGGCGGAAAATTTTTAATATTTTTTTTAAACTTTAAATTTTCAATCAAAAAATAGTTATCTTTACTTTCAAAAGTCAGCATTATGAAAAATAGAATTATTGCAACAATGGGTTTTGTTTTGTGTCTGTCTTTCAGTGTACAGGCACAGCAGGAGTTGAGAAGTACTGTGCAGAATGTGGCTGCAACATTGAAAGATGTTGCTCCTAAAGACACTACTTCGGGTTGGAAACACACTGTAATTACCGGAATAAATTTAGGTCAGGTGGCTTTGAAAAACTGGTCGGCAGGAGGAGAAAATTCCGTTTCCGGAAATTTTTATCTGAATGGTTCCTTGGATTATGTTAAAAACAAATGGTATTGGGATAATTTATTGGGGCTTGAATATGGTTTGACATATTCGGAACAAAATGGTTGGCGAAAAAATGCCGATAAAATTGCACTTGCTTCAAAAATAGGATACCAAATTAATACCAAATGGTCGTATGCTTTTTTGGTAGATTTTTATACTCAATTTGTTAAGGGGTATAATTATCCAAATACCGATGAGTATATTTCAACGTTTATGGCTCCGGCTTATTCCAACGTGGCGCTTGGAATAAATTACAAGCCTGATGATAAATTTTCATTTTTTTTCTCGCCTATTACGGCAAGGATGACTTTTGTTTTGGACGATTCTCTGTCGTATGCAAAAGCGTTCGGAATGAATGAAGACCAGAAGTTCAGGATGGAAACGGGAGCTTATTTTGTAGGGACAGCCAAGCTGACCGTGATGGAAAATGTGGAACTAATATCAAAATTAGATATGTTTACTCCGTATAACGACAGGTTTGGAAATATTGATGTAAACTGGGAAACGTTAATTAATTTCAAGATTAATAAACTTTTGAGCGCAAACCTAAGTACAACTGTGCGTTATTACGAAAGTGAGATAAAGAAAGTGCAGTTTAAGGAGATTTTCGGTTTGGGATTTGTATATACGTTTTGATAACGCTGCATGCAGGCAGAGGTACAATGTCTGTGTGGTGTTTTGGGTTGATATTTTATCAGAATTTGAGTTGCATGAATAAAAATTATATTTAGCTTTGATTTCTATAACTATTAAAAACCAATGAAATGATTAACAAATTTAAATTCAGATGTATTATGTTAGAAAGATGTTTTGCTATAGGCTTGTCCGTTATTATGGCAACATTTTTAATTACTTCTTGTGCTAAAAAAGACGGGGCTTACTCCATGCAGTTGACGGAATGGAAAATTGCTCCGGCTACGTCAGTAGTTACGCCGAGCTTAAATGCCATAGCAGTTACTGACGAAGATGATGCTGTAAAAGCTGCTAACTACCCCACATCAAATTGGTTGAAGGCAGTGGCGCCTGGTACCGTTCTGGGAAACTTGGTTGACAATGGCATTTACGATAACTTTTTTGAGCCCGATAATGACGGTATAAAAAACGTCTATTTCGGTGAAAATATGTCAAAAATACCAATGGCAGACTTTGAAAATGAGTGGTGGTACAGTACCGATTTTGCCATTCCTTCAAAAGAGGCGGGCAAAAGAGTAACGCTTACATTCAAGGGCATAAGCTATACCGGCGAAATATATGTGAACGGTATAAAGGTTACGAACAAATACATCAACATAACAGATGAAGATTATCTTAAAAACGGTCCTACCCTGTTAAATCCCAACGCCGAAGTGGAAGATTTTGAAAGCGACGGAGCAGGAAGCCTGACAGGTGTTTCTGACTGGGACGTATATAAGTCGCAGTTTATCGGCACAATGCGCACTTACGACATAGACATTACCGACTTGGTAACAACAGGCAAAGGTAAAAACAACATCAAAGTGAAAGTTACCAAGCCTGTGTATCGCAACGACTTGACTTACTACTGGGTGGACTGGAATCCGCAGCCCGCCGATGCCATGATGGGTCTTACAGGGGAAGTATTTGTATATACCTCAGGAAGCGCTCGATTGGCAAATCCTGCTGTAGCCTCAAAAGTGAACTTCGACCATAAGGGTGCAAGTCTGAATTTCTATTTAGATGTTAGCAATTTTACAACTACCAATGTAAGCGGAACGCTCAAGGCGGTAATCAAAGACCCTGACGGAAATACCATTGCCAACGTAACAAAAGAGAATATAAATGTTCCTGCCGATGCCTATAATCAGGAGATTGTATTGCGGGCAGCCGATTATCCACAGTTGAAACTTACAAATCCTCGTCTATGGTGGCCCTACCTGTCAGGAGACCAACCATTATACACCATTGATTATGAATTTAGTATAAACGGAATTATTAGCGATAAACTACATCACCGTTTTGGCATACGCGAAATAAGCGAGGAAGTAAACGTATCGCCTTATGCAAATAATGACTCGGATTCGATAACCACAACGCATTTGTCGAATATGTTGCAGATATACATAAACCACAGACCTGTATTGCTTAAAGGCGGCGGTTACTGTGCAACAGACCTTTTCCTGCGCCACGACAAAAAAGTCAATGAAGACGTGGTGGAATACATAAAATATATGGGAATGAACATGATACGAGACGAAGGTAAATTTTTCGACAATGATTTACTTGCGCTTATGGACGAAAACGGCATCGTGCTTTTGACAGGGTGGTGCTGCTGCGACCGCTGGCAAAGTCCCGGAGCATTTTCGAAAGCCGAGCGTTTTGTGGCTTTTGAATCTCTTTATGCGCAATTGCGCAATGCCCGCCGTTTTGCATGTATGATACTCTGGTTTAACGGTAGCGATGACCCTCCAAGTATAGCCCGTCAGGGTGTAAACGGTCAAAATGTTGAGCAAAAATATTTTGAGATAGAAGCCGACCTAAGATGGTTGGAAATGGGGGCTAATTGCAGCAATGGTTCTGCCAAGCTCGCCACTCTCACAGGACTTGTTGGCGGTATGCACATGGACGCTACTTACGACAGCCAGTCGCCTACATGGTACTATTACGACCGTGCCGGAAATTACGGCTTTGTATCAGAAGGCGGAGGAGGAGGAAGTATTCCCGTTCAAGAAACCATAAAAAGAATACTCCCCGCAGAAAACTTGTGGCCCTATAATTCGGCAGAAAATTACAATGTTTGGAACTATCACACATGCAGGGGAGGCTTCAATAATTTAGGGCAACACATGTTGTACATTGACGGTTCTTACGGAGCTTCAGCCACTTTTGACGAATTTGTTACACGGGCGCAGATTTTCCAGTATGAACTTCAAAGGGCTCAATATGAGGCGTTAAGTGTAAATCGTTATAAAAACACCAGCGGATTCGTAAATTGGATGTTGAACAACGCATGGCCCATAATGTTTTGGAATCAGTTCGATTATTACATGAACCCCAACGGAACAACATACGGTGCAAGAAAGGGCAACGAACCGGTACATATTATGTATGATATGTATAATAAGCGTATAAGTGTGATAAACAACACGTTTGATACATATAACGGCGCTGTTGCCACCTTGTCGATATACGACATTGATGGCAACCTTATCAGCACTCCTTTGGAAAAGAATATAAACATTGGCGCAGACGGAGCATCTAAGGCTGTGGAATATCCCACAGCGGGCACCAACCGTTTCGGTCCGCAGACAATAGGATTAATAAAAAATGATTCAGAAGTTTATGAGCCATACCGCATTAACTATTACGGAAAGATAGAAGAGGTTTATGGAGTAACCGATATTTGGGACTATGACGATATTCAGGCTTCGTTAGTCAGACCTACCACCGATGTTTATTTTATTCGTTTAGAACTTAAAGATGCAGGCGGTAAGATATTAAGTATCAACTCGTATGCCGAACCAATGAGAAACGACATAGCCGGTGCCAATCACAGTTGGAATAGGTCGGGAAACTATCAGGTGGGCGACCTAACCCAACTGAATCAACTTCCTGCGGTAGATTTAAAACTTTCAAGAGTGGCAAGCAAGAGAGTTGGCAATAAAAATGTGCTGACTTACAGAGTTTCCAATCCTACCGATAAAATTGCATACGCCGTTGAATTAAAAGCATATACAGGCAGTAACAGAAAAACACTTGTGGCTCCTGTTTTATATGACGACAACCTGTTCACGCTGTTTCCGGGTGAAAGTCGCGACATTGATATTTCATACAATCGTTCGGATATGTCGGGAAATGCTTTTGTAACAGTAGATTGCTACAATAATGTTATTAACAGCAACGACACTCGTGCTGCCACAAACATTTACAAGGGAGTGCTTGTGGGCGAATCAAATAATCTTGCACGCGAGAAAACGGTTACAGGAGGTGTCAATTCCAACGGTGCTACGGAGGTAACAGACGGAGGGCAAGCTAACGCCAACAAAGGCAGGACGTTCATTGACTCAAATATGAACTCCTTCGCAGTTATAACGCCGGAAGAAGGAGCGTTTGTTGTGGATTTGGGCAGCATTCAGAGCTTCGACAGGCTCATGCTCCGCTGGAACCGCACCAACAATTTGCGCGGCAGACCGGATAATATAAGTATCGAAGTAAGCGATGATAATTTGACATATAAAACCGTTGTTGCAAACTACGACAATAGTTCTATGGGCTCAATTATGACCAATATCATTCTGCCCGCTCACGCTCAAGGACGGTACGTGAGGATTACTCCAACCGGATTATTGGGGTTGTCGCCGGCTGTGGGCATGGTTACAGGATTAAGTTCCGGCGGTGTTTCAGGACAGAGTGTCAGTGGTATTGCACAGGCAGTTGCCTCAACAGCATTCACCCTGTCCGGAATTGAAATCTACGCTTTTAACAATGCCGTTTTCTTCACTATGGAAGGTTCCGGCGAATTAAGTGCAAATGGCAGAACCATTTCTTCGGAATGCTATGCCAACCAAAGAGTTGTTGTAGCAGTAAATAACAGTATTACGTTCAAGTGCTTACCCAATGGTGCTTCGATTTCAAGCGTGAAGGTATTCCGCGACAATACTGATATATCATCTATGATTGCAGCCGATGGCACTGTAACACTAACAGATATAAATGCCGATACTGACATAACCGTAAGGTTCGTTCAATAGGCGGCTCTATTATAATTTTCCTGCTCTGTATGGCGTTTACTTCTTCTCTTTAATAAGAAGGGACGCCATAACAGAAATGGTTATAATGCTGATAATGACAATAAGAGAATAAATTACAGGTATTTCTATTCCGAAAAATACAAGCAGCATTTTTACTCCAACAAAACTTAAAACAAATGCCAAGCCAATTTTCAGAAATCTGAAATATTGCATAACCCCGGCAACGGCAAAATAAAGCGAACGCAAGCCTAATATCGCAAATATATTTGAGGTATAGACAATTAAACGGTCTTGACTGATAGCCAATATAGCAGGAATACTGTCAACGGCAAAAATAAGGTCAGATGATTCGATGACTAATAAAACAATAAATAATGGCGTTGCAAGCAGTTTGTGATTTTGTTTAATAAACAGTTTATCACCATGATAACTATCCGATACCGGCAGAAACTTCCTGAAAAACCTGACTATCGCATTTTTTTCAGGGTCAACAGCCATCTCTTTTTGAAACAGCATGTGAATACCCGAATAAACCAAAAAACCGCCAAAAATCAGAATAATCCAATGAAACTTGTTTATTAACGCAACTCCGGCAAAAATAAATATCGCCCTCATAACCAATGCGCCCAGCACTCCCCAAAACAATACTTTATGCTGATATTCCTCTTTTACAGCAAAATATGAAAAAATCAGAATAAAAACAAAAATATTATCAACGCTCAGCGATTTTTCAATTACATAACCTGTAAAAAATTCCAGCGCTTTTACGTTCCCTAATTCCAAGTAAACTAACAGATTAAACAGCATGGCTGCCGTTATCCACACAATACTCCAAATAACAGCTTCTTTAACAGATATTTTATGCGATTTTTTATGAAAAACGCCCAAATCGAGGGCAAGCATTATGAATATGAAAATATGGAAACCTATCCAAAAGTATAAATCCATCAAGTAAAAATTTAAAAATAATTTGCAAATTTATAAAAATTATAAGTCTTTTCTTTATTACTTTGCCAAATTGTTAATTTATAAAATATTATGTCAAGAATTTCAAAATTGATTATTGTTTTTATTGGCTCTGTATCAACGCTAATCGTAAATGCTCAGCAAGACAACGGCGTTACAACCATCACTGCGTCCGACCTCGAAAGTCATGTATCTTTTCTTGCCTCACCTCTTTTAATGGGACGAATGAACGGTACAACAAGTCTGGAAATTGCAGCAAACTATCTTGCCGCACAGGCAAAATTCATCGGATTAAAACCCGCAAACGGCGACAGTTATTTTCAAACATATACCGTTAATAGAGAAAACACCGAAGCCATGACTCTGAGAAATGTAGCCGGATATATTGAAGGCAGCGACCCTATATTAAAAAATGAGATAGTTATTTTTTCGGGGCACTACGACCATATTGGCGGATACGGCAATGAAATTTACGCTGGTGCCGATGACAACGCTTCGGGCTGCGCCGCACTGCTCGAAATGGCTCAGGCGTTTCAGTCATTAGAAACCAAACCGCTTCGAACAATCCTTTTCCTCTGGTTTTCAGGCGAAGAGATAGGATTATTCGGCTCGTCGGCATACGTGAGAAATCCGCTCTTCCCTTTGGAAAACACTGTGGTTGATTTAAATATGGACATGATAGGTCGAGTTCAAGGAGTTGCCGACACAACTTTTCAAAATCCTATGAGCGGTAAAAATACGGCGTTCATCATAACGGGCAATCAAAGTTCCGATTTACAGGCTATTGTAAATCAGGTTGAGGCAAGAAACGAGTTAAATTTTGATTATAGTTTGAGCGGTGCAAATCACCCGCTTCGATTATTTTTCAGAAGCGACCATTTTAACTTTGCCAGAAACGACATACCTGTTTTATTCTTTTCAACAGGAATACATACCGATTATCACACAACCCGCGATGTTATAGAGTTGCTCGATTTCGACAAAATGGAAGCCGTTACCCGCGCAATGTACGAAATAGGGTTCGAAGTTGCCAACCGCAAAACGCGAATTACCGTTGATAATCCGTTTAGCAAGTGGGGGAATAGGTAGTTGCAATTTTAGAAACGCTTTTTATCTGCTGGCAGGAACCATGCCGCGATGCCCAGTAACGGCAGGAAAGAACATATATGATATACATATTCAATCCCGTGGTTATCAACAATTTTTCCGAGTACAGCAGCAGCAATACCGGCGATACCGAAAGCCAATCCGAAAAACAATCCGGCAATGGTTCCTACTTTACCGGGCAACAATTCCTGCGCATAAACCAATATTGCCGGAAATGCCGACGCCAAAATCAGCCCGATAAAGATGCTTAAAACGCATGTCCAAAGTAAATTTGCATAAGGCATCAGCAAAGTGAACGGCGTTACGCCGAGTATGGAAAACCAGATAACGTATTTACGACCAATTCTATCGCCCACCTGACCGCCTAATATTGTTCCTACGGCAATGGCAAATAAAAATGCTGCTAAATAGAGTTGTGCGTCCCTGATAGAAACACCAAAACGATGCATCAGGTAAAATGTATAATAGTTGGTAATGCTCGCCGCGTACACGTATTTTGAAAACAGCAGCACCAACAATACCAACAATGTCATGACTATGGTGGAGCGAGACAGCGGCGACTTACGTATTTCAGCAGTTTTATGGTTGCGTTTTATCCTTTTTAAATTACCCGCATACCACCTGCTGATGGGTATCATGATGGCAATGGAAATCAAAGCGACCAACGAGAACCATTTTACGTTCTGCTGTCCGTAAGGTGCTACGATCAAAGCGGCTAACAGCGGACCAAGCGAGCCGCCCAGATTGCCACCGACCGACAACATCGACTGCGCCATTCCATGCCTGCCGCCCGACGCCATACGCACCAATCGAGATGCTTCGGGATGAAATATGGCAGAGCCCAACCCAATAAGCGCCACCGATACCATCACCTGCCAAAGAGTTCCGGAAAAGGAAAGAAACAATAATCCGATCATCGTAAATGTCATCCCGACGGGCAACGACAGAGGTTGCGGTTTCCTATCGGTAAAATGCCCTACGACAGGTTGAAGAACCGACGAAGAAATCTGAAATGTAAGCGTGATAAGTCCTATTTGTGCGTAATCGAGATTCAGCGAAATTTTGACCAACGGATAAATAGCCGAAATCAACGACTGAAGTATATCGTTGAACAGATGCAAAAGACTCATTGACCACAAAACAGCAAATGTGGCTCCGCCCGCCGCAATATTTCTCTTTGTTTTATAATTCATGCCACTTATTCATTTTCGAAACAAAGGTAAGACAAAATAATAAATCTGGCGTTACCTTGTGCTTTTGCATTGATTTTTATCGAATTGATACGATATCTTTGTAACCTGCCGGTTGGTGTTACAACACCTCAGCAACAACAAATGTACTGCCGCCGATAAAAATGATGTCTGATGTGTCGGAGTCGTTTAAAGCCGCAGTGTAGGCTTCTTTTACCAAAGGAAAACTGCGTCCGCGAAGACCTGCTGCAAACGCTTTCTGTTCAAGTGTGTTTTCATTCATTGCTCTTGGAATTGAGGCTTTTGTAAAATAATAAACCGCATCTTTGGGAAACAGCGGAAGAACCTTGTCAACATCTTTGTCGTTTGCAAATCCCAACACCATACGCCGCTTGCCTGCATCCAACTTATTAAGTTGATTTATAACATATTCCAAGCCTTCGGGGTTATGTCCTGTGTCGCAAATAACAGTGGGATTATCTTTAATAATCTGCCACCGCCCTTGCAGCCCTGTATTACTGACAACATTCCTGATACCTTCTGTTAATGACTGTTCGGTAATATTCAGTTTCGCCTTTAAGCACCGCCATATCTGGAACACCGTTTGCAAATTGGCTTTTTGATAATCGCCGCCAAGCGGAATAACCCCCTCGAACAGTTTTCCGGTTGCCCGCTCATTTACGCTGTAACCACGAAACGACGACCGAATGTCAAAATCGTCAAGAAGCGAATTATAATTTTCATCGGCAAAAAATATTTCCGATTTCGACATTTCAGCAGCAGAGATAAAGATATTGCGCGTAGTCTGCAATGTTTCGCCAATTACAACAGGCGTTTTGCGTTTAATTATGCCGGCTTTTTCGGCAGCAACCTTTTCGAGCGTATCGCCCAAAAGCGCCAAATGGTCGTGCCCTATGTTTGTAATTACCGAAACAGCAGGCGAAATGATGTTGGTTGCATCAAGCCGTCCACCCAAGCCGACCTCAATAACCGCAACGTCCACTTTTTTTACGGCAAAATATTCAAACGCCATTGCAACCGTCATCTCAAAAAACGATGGCTGAAGCGATTTTAAAATTGTGCCGTTATCACGGACAAACGACACAACAAACTCCTTGTCAATCATTTCTCCGTTAATGCGTATTCGTTCTCTGAAATCGTTAAGGTGCGGCGACGTGTATAAACCCGTTTTATAACCCGCCTGCTGAAGAACAGATGCTATTATATGCGACACAGAGCCTTTGCCGTTGGTTCCGCCAACGTGAATGGTAAAATATTTACGATGCGGATGCCCAAAATGTTTATCGAGCGCCTCGGCGTTATGCAAATTATCCTTATAAGCCGCCTTGCCTATTATGTGATAAGTTGGAAGCTGAGCATAAAGAAACTCTATCGTTTCGGCGTATGTCATCTGATTAATCTTTCAAATGAATTTTTTTACAAATTAATATACTTTTTCAAAAAAAGTAAAAGATACGGTTAGTTTTTCCCACTCAGGAGGCAGCAGGGGGAGGAAAACCAAAAAAGGCGCTGTGCGCCTTTTTTTAGTTACAAGTTGCACGCTGGCATTTTTTTGTGACAGAGCCTCTTTTGTATATTTTCTTCAAGTGTTTTTAGTAATTTACTTCCATCCAACGACTGGGGGTGAGTGCAGAAGCTCCTATAAGCATAGCTTTTCCCCAAACCAGCCATTTTTTATTTTTGGCTATTTGTTTATTACAGCTATTAAATCCCGGATTGTTTCCACATACGATAAAGACTGATGGTACTTCTGTTGATTTTACTGTTACATAGCTTGAATAGTGAGTAGGCAACTGATGAAAGACCCAGTCTAATGCAACCTTGGACAGTTGATTGTGAGAACATTCTACCCTCTTTAACTGCGTATTGTTGCTTAAATCCAATAATGTTAGTTCGCAGTGTTCACAATTCAAATACATTAATGCCGTACATCCGCTTATACTCAATGTTGTAAGTTTAGTTTTACTGCAATCCAACTCTTCTAATTGTGGACAGTTTTTTAGGTAGATAGCTGTTACTTTGGCGTAAATCTTATTAAAACTTGAAAGCCCTTCTGCATTGATAGTGATTGTATAACTACCTGCTTTTGAGTAACTATGATAGAGATTGGCATCAATGTTGTATTCATCTACATTGGAATCATCTCCCCAGTTGACAGTACATCTGTCGGCTTTAATCGGCAATCTCACATTCAGGCTATCTCCTACCTCCACCACTAAACTAAGATTGTGATTCTCAGCAAACTCTGGAAGTGCACATCTCATTAAGCCACAAATTGTACACTCTTCGATACTCTCATTAACAGGGACAAAATTATGTCCTTCGTCTCTTTTTTTGCTACATTTTTTGCATTTGCAACCATTCCAATCGTGTCCTTCATCCCGTGTAGCGCCACACTCGCATTTACAACCATTCCATATGTGTTTACCTGTACTGCGCGGTTTACCACAGATAGAACATTTTACAAGACATATTCCTTCAACAGGAACATATTTGTGTCCTATATTTCGTTTTTTACCGCATCTTTCGCATTTGCAGCCATTCCATTTATGCCCAAAAAAACATCCCATTTCTCTTAATTGTTAATTCCTATTTCCTATTTCTCTTTTGCCCCTCTCAGAGCGGTTAATAAATTTTTTTATTGTTAATTTCTCATTTCGTCATTGCGTATTCTATCCCCCTCCGGAGGGGGATAAAGGGGGAGGAAAAAAAGACTGTTTCCTGCTTCTCCTCCCCCTGCCCCCTCCAAAGGGGGATAAAGTGCGTTGTGTTTTTCATTCTCAATTCTCAATTTTCAATTTTCAATTACTCAGTTACTACGGAATAAACGCTTTAATCAAGCTACCCCACGGACCTGCTTCGCCCTTTGAGTTTTCGTAGCGCAGACAAAAGAAAATCTCCTTGCCGCTTGCACGCGGAAAGTTGAACAGATAGCTTTTCCTCCGTGTAAACACCGAGTG
>Ga0082212_10001975_pt1 | contig 30133 bp, 17 predicted proteins | sample TergutNt197P3_FD_71548 | JGI IMG/M metagenome (GOLD analysis project Ga0082212, IMG submission 71548) | Neocapritermes taracua P3 segment gut microbial communities from Petit-Saut dam, French Guiana - Nt197 P3 | ecosystem: Host-associated > Arthropoda: Insects > Digestive system > Gut ...
CGCGGGCGTGGATCGGTCATTACGGTTTCAGGTTATGAGTAACCCATTAAGCGCGCCTTACCGGCCCGGCCTGGAAGCGCCTGGACGAGCCCATGTCGGGACAGGCCGATAACGCTTTTGGCAAACGCTCCCGGCTGGCCGCGGGGGCCGCCCCCCAAGATGCGCCCTAAAAATGACTGCGCGAACAGTTGGTTATTGTACCACGCCCGGGGCGGCATTTCAACTCCGGCCGGCCTCGGGCGACTCCGGCCGACCTCGAGCACCGCTTGAAGTTTTCTTGAAATTTCTCTCAAGCACCTCGCCTGAAATTTAAAAAAATTCAAAACCGGGAGGGCCCGGCCGGGCGGTTTGAACGGCCCGGACCCGGTTGGCTGGTTATAATTTATTGATTTTAACGTATAAATTTAAACCTGAAGCCGATTTTAAAATTTTGAAAAATTCTGGAAAAAAATTAAAGCCCCGTGGAAAAAAGACGATAAGAATCTCGAAGGAAATTCGAAAGAGTTATCCTTCAAAAATTGGCCCGGCGCGCCAGGGCCGACCCAATCACCGGCGCGCCGATTAAACTCTTTGGGTAGGAAAGGACGGAAAGAACCATGAGTCTGGTAATCAACAACAACATGATGGCGGCCAACACGGCTCGGATTCTGAGCAACACTTACGACCGCCTCAGCAGCAGCGTCCAGAGGCTTTCCTCGGGCCTGCGGATCAACGGGGCCGCGGACGACGCGGCGGGCCTGGCCATCCGCGAACTTATGCGGTCCAACATTCTCACCATGCAGCAGGGCATCCGCAACGCGGCCGACGGCATCAGCCTTCTCCAGACGGCGGAAGGCGGCATGGCCATTCTGGATGAAAAACTGGTGCGGATGAAGGAGCTGGCCGAACAGGCCGCCACCGGCACCTACACCACCGTGCAGCGGGAGATCATCAACTCCGAATACCAGGCCATGGCCGCGGAAATCGACCGCATCGCCACGGCCACCAACTTCAACGGGGTCAAGCTCCTCGACGGCTCCATCAGCGCCATCCACCAGGGTTTGGGGCTGAAGATCCACTTCGGCACCGGCAATTCCCAGGCCGAGGACTATTACTTCGTGAAGATCGGCGACGTGCGGGCCACCAGCCAGAGCGGTCTGCGCATCGGCGGCGACGCCAAGAACGACATCTGGGGCACGGTGGGCACCCACGGCGGGCCCAACACCACCGGCTGCTGCGGCGGGGGCATCCCCTCCCTCAACGAGCCTGTCCCGGGCTGGAGGGAAGGCGAGGTCTTCTCCTTCGGCTACAACTGGGATTGGAAGGCCCAGAACGGATCCTGGTATGATAACGGCGTTCCCGAGCTTAAGATGGGCCGTTACATAGCCGGGGCCTGGCAGGTCGGTTCCACCCCCACCCTCCAGGAACTTATGGACCTGGTCAACCAGGGCAGCCAGGCCCGGGTGCGGATCGATTTCGAATATAAGCCCGCCAAATTCACCTTGGACATACCTGGCTATCCGGCCCTTGATCTCACCGCCTACTCCGCGGCGCTCAGCACGAACTGCGGCATCGACAAAAATTATAGAGTGGCCGGCGATATCGAGGTCGTCATGTCCACTTCGGCCCGGCCGCCCTCGGTCTGCTTTGTCAATGGTCTATACTGGCCCCCGGCCTCAGATTTCATCTTCAGCGCCAGCCTCTATAACACCAACGGCATCGGCTGGGTGACCGCCAGCGATGGTTATGCGGTGCGGTTCAGCGGCTTTAGCGCCGCCGATCTGGAAGCCGGCCGGGCCCCGAGTTATATAGTTATTAGTGCTGGCGGTTCAGCCGCCGTCAGTTTTTCCGCCGCCGGCCAGTATGGCTCCGGCTTCACTTTCAGCGGCACTACGGGCCTGTGGTATGACGCCAGCGGGGCCGAGGCCCGCTACTCGGTCACCAGGCCGGTGGAACCGGAGTTCACCCTGGTCGACGGCCAGCGCCTGCCCGCCAGCTTGGTGGAAGGGAACAGCGTGGACGGCTTCAGGCTGAAAGTCGGCACCTGGGTCGTGAAAACCCAGGCCGGCGGAACCACCCTGGCCGACCTGTTGGGCCGCACCAGCGGGGCCAACCCGGCCTTCCACGTCTCGGACGTCATTGCTGACAATTCCGGGAACGCCCAATACAAGTTGACCTTTGACGGCGCGAGCGCCTTGAACAGTGCCGTTGCTGGCGGAACCTACACCTCCGGCTCCGCTGTCACCGCCGGCGTCATGCGCGACCTGATCGCCGGGCTCCTTGACCTGGGCCTAATCACCGAGTCTCCCACCAGCTTGCAGGAGTTAGTGGACGCGGGCTTCATCGCGCCCAACGACGGGGCCACCGGCTTCAGCGTGGCCTATGTCTTACAAGACGACAACGGGTATTATCAATACCAGTTGACCGCATCCGGCGCTGCATCGGCTGGTGGTACCGCCACAACTGGCAGTGCTGTCACTTCCGCCATTTTGAACAACCTGTTCACTGGAATCGGCGTCGTCGGTACCCCTAGCCCCGGCGACTTTGATCAGTTGATACTTGGCGGCTACATCGTGGACAGACCAGGCACGCCCACGACCAGCCCTAACCCGCTCTTCAACCTGGATTACGTCATAGCCGACAGTGCCGGGGTTCATCAATGGGTGTTGACTGATACCGGTTCTGCCGCCTTGAGTGCCGGCACATTATTCGTATCAGGCGAAACCATCACCTCCGCCGTCTTGGAAGCCGTGCTCATTGAGCTTTACGGGAGTTCCGGCGCCACCGCCTTTCAGCAGCTCATAACCCTCGGCTACATCGTCCGGCCCACCGGCTCCACTTTTGGCTCAACCCAGGTCGGCCTGACCGACTACTACGGCCAGCCACGGAACACCAGTGGTGTTGGTACCGATGTTTTTAACGGGAACAACATCGCCGGCCAACTGACCGACTTCTTCGGCCATCCCCAGGCTGCCGGCGATGTCTTTGACCCGGACAACATAGCCGGGCTGCTCGACTACTTCGGCAATCACCAGCGCGTCTTTGACCTCCTCAGCATCGACGGCGGATCCCACCGCTTCTGCTTCGGCGACTATGACGTGGAGACCTATTACATAGGCAGCGCCACCTTGGGGGCTTCCAGCTTCAGCGACCGCACCACGGCCGCGGCCGTCTCCCTCAGCGCCGCCCTCTCCAACTCCGCCGGCCCCTTCGGCCCGGGCCGCACCATCGAGGACGTCTGGGCCATCAGCGCCCTGGCCTATGCCATCAACAACAACCCCAACAGCCAGTTCTGGGCCCGCCTGGAAGGCATCGGCCTGGAAAAAGGCGGGGAAGGCCAATACCTCAAGGGCTACACCAGCCTCTACGTCTTCGCCAAGGACGGCGGAGCCAAGGGCAACAGCCTAAGCGGCTGCGACGAGCAGTTGGGCGACATCCGCGGCAGCGTCGAGCAATACAACCGGGCTGTCTGGTATAACGACGAATTTGAAACCCTGGTCAGCGCCGGCACCTACTTCAGCAACGGCGGCAAGGATTGGGGCACCCTGCGGGCCGTGCCCACCGGCTACGGTTCCTGGGGCGTGCAGCTCCACGGCCGGGATGTGGGCCGCTACCGCGACCTGTGGATCCTGAACGTCGGCGAGGCTGCCAACTCCGACATCAGGACCTCCCAAAAAGACGCCTTCACCGGCCTGGGCTTCGGTTACAACACCGCCACCGGCCTGGGCATCAGTAACCTCCTGGGCCTGGACCGCGCCTCCTTCGTGGAGGTCCAGAACGCGGCCGACGGCGACTGGGCCGGGGCCCACGTCCGCACCCAGAGCGACGCCCAGGAAGCCCTGGACGCCATCCAGGGGGCCATTGAACGCAAGGACAAGGTGCGGGCCACCCTGGGCGCCTATATCAACCGCCTGGAAAACACCATCACCAACCTGGAGATCCAGGCCGAAAACCTCCAGGCCTCGGAAAGCCGCATCTCGGATGTGGACCTGGCCACGGAAATGACCAACTTTGTCCGTAACCAGGTTCTGACCCAGGCCGCGGTCAGCATGTTGAGCCAGGCCAACAGCCTGCCGCAAATGGCCCTCTCCCTCCTCAACGGTTAACCAGGGCGCGCCCCTAAATAAATATAGGTGAAGATCATGACCAACCTGCAACTGAACGACCTGAGCACCATCACCAACATTCTGGCCGTCGGCCTGGCCGCCGTGCCCGAGGAACCCCTGACCCTGCCCCTGGAAGTGAGCCAGGCCCTGGCCCAGGCCAAGGAACAGATGAAGAGCCTGCCCGAAGTCATCGGCAGCCTCAACCTGGCCGCCGAGCGTTTCCAGAGCGTGGCCGCGGCCCTGACCGGCATGATGGCCCTGGCCGACCGGGCCGCCGACGAGGCCGCCGACGACGCCGAACGCCAACGTCTGGACGCCGAGTTCATCGACCTGTCCAAGGTCGTGGCCGCCGATGCCGGCCGCCGGTTCTACCAGGGCCCCAGTCTGAGCCTGGCCAGTCGGGGCGCGGCCCTGAGCGCGGCCAAGATAGTCCGCTACCTGGCCCCGGTCATTGAGACCCTGGAAAAGGAACTCTTTGAGCAGAAGAGCCTCGTCCAGGCGGTCATTGCCGAAACCATAAGTTTTCTCAACACCATAACCCAGTGCTATCCGGAAGCCGATCCCACCCTGAATCTTTTGGCGGAGGCCGCCCGGCCCTACGGCCGCCTGGTATCGCCCGGCTTCCTGCACTGACCGTCATTAACCCCAACCCGTCCGATACCAAAGAGACCGCCGCCCGGTTGGCCAAGCCGGGCGGCATTTTTCCGCCCTTGACAGTCGGGCCGGGTCTGTCAATAATAGGCCATCCAGAAACCCGGCCCGGATGGTGGAACTGGTAGACACAAGGGACTTAAAATCCCTCGGCCCCAAAGGCCGTGCCGGTTCGATTCCGGCTCCGGGCACCAGTTGAATATCAAGGACCTTCGTGAAAACAGGGGTCCTTAATTTTTGGCCATCACGAAACACACCATCCAAATAAATTTAGCCCAGATCCGTCATTAGGAAATTTTCTGGATTGCTTCGTCGCAAGGCTCCTCGCAATGACGGAGAAGAAGTGAGCTATTCACCCAAATCTTTCATCTTGGCTCCGGCCCGATCGAAGAGTCGCCAAATCTCTTCCATTATATTAAGAAGGCCCAGATGCTTCTCCTGGATGACCGCGGACTGGGTCGGGCCGGGCCGGGCAATGGCCAGGTCATTTAGGTCTCCCAGGTTGACGGTCAGCATATTGCTGCCGCTGCTCCGGCTCAGGACCCGCCGCCTGATCTCGGGCCGGCGGAAATAATAATAAAGCCAGACCGGGTCGCCGTCAAAGACCCGGATCAGGCAGAGGCTCTGGCCATTGATCAGGGGTTCCTCCGGCTCGGTGACCACCAGCCCCACCCGGCCTATGGTGGCCTCCGTGCCCCGAAAACACATCAATATATCATGGCGCCGGAGGAGGAATTTTTCCTCTTTGCCCACCGGGTTGAAACTCTTGAAGCCGACCGGTTGGCCCGCGCCGGGTTTTACGAAGCCGGTCAGTTCATCCAACTGGGAGAGGTTTATTTCCCGGCAGATGAAGGAACCGTCCTTTTCATCGGGATCCGATTTGGTTCTGGGTATTTGGCAGCGGAGCACCCGGGCGCAGTCTTTTAAGGCCACTTCTCCCACGCCCCGCGGGCCGGCCAGAAACCGCCTCGGGGTGAAATCCTCATCTTCCTGGTAGGCGAGTTGATCCGGGGCGACGTCCAGGGATTTTTCCTGGTCGGCCGGGCCTAAAACGGCCTCCAAAACCTCGCCTTGGGAGAGATCTCCCAAATTGGAAGTCTGCTCGCGCACATCCACCAGCCGGATCAAAGGCTGGGGGGCTTCGGGGGCCGACGGCCCGCCGGGGCCTATTTCGATCAGGGCCGGGTAATAGGCCGCGCCCTGGCGGCCGGGACGGGGAAGCTGGATCAGGGAGCGGATGAGGCCCTGTTTCAGCCATTTCATCCGGGCATAATTGTGGAGGTTGACCCCCAAAAAATCCCAGAAACAAAAAATGATCCCCCCCTTGGCTTTGGCCAATTCCTCCAGGAAGCCCGGATAGCTTTCGGTCAGCTTTAGCGGGTCGCGCCCCAGGACCAGGGCCTCCTCCATGTTCCGGTCATCGGTAAGAGGCGGATCAGCCAGAGGCGAAAGAAAAAGGGCTTTCGGCCAGGATTTTTCGTGGGAAGCGGGCGGCAGGGCCACCCTGGCCCCCCAGGCTGCGGCCAGCACGGCCACAGGCAGGAGAGCCAGGTCCAGGCAGATCAGGCGGCTTTCCAGGAGTTTGTGCCGAGCGGCCAGAATATTGAAGGCGGACAGGCCAAGATCGGGAACCGGAAACAGGCCTGGTCGGCGACGGCCGACCTGGGCCAGGAAATAGAAGAGGATTTCAGCCCGGGCCCGGATGGCATCCCACCAACTCTCAGCATCGTCCTCCCCGGCCTGGAGTCCGAAGGCCAAAGAGCCATCCTCAAAATCAGTCCAGAACTTGTGGTCGGCCAGGTCTTGCAGAAATTTTTGGTTCTTTTGGAGGGTGGCTTCCAGAAAATCCTCATCGGAAAGGGACAATCGGGCGTCAGGCCAGGCCAGCCTGTTCCGGAGTTTCCGATCCAAGTTCAAGCTATATACCAGGCTGGGTAGATACATATTTAAGACTATAACTTAAAAAGTCTGAATAGTCAAAGCATATATCTTAATAAACCATTCTTTTTTAGAAAACAAATATATTTTTTTAAGTGCCTAAAAGGGAAAAAACAGGGCTGTTTTAACTAACTATATAAAATTTAAAAATAATTTTGCGCTTGACAAAGCCTGGCCTTGGGGATATAATGTCGGTAATAGATAACCATGAACTAATAAATCATCCATTATTCTGTGCGCTCTATAGAAAGGAGCATCATCATGAGCAAGTGTGACAAGAGCATCCCCGGTTTCCTGAATGATCTACCCGCTGAGCCGTCCACTCCGGCCCCGCGCCTGGAACCGGGCCAGGTTCTGTTCCAGTTTGACAGCGGCAAAACCATCACTTTTCCCGAAGGCAACACGCACGTTCTGGTCACTGGAACCACTAACAGCGGCAAAACCACCTCATTTATACGCCCGGCTATAGAAAACCTGGTAGCCGCGGGGTTTTGCGGCCTCATTATCGACATAAAGGGCAACGTGACGGAGCAGGTTCTGGCCCTGGCCGCACACTACGGCCGTGAAAAGGACATTCTGGAACTCGGCGTCGGCCCCAAGGCCCGGCCCATCAATTTTTTGACCAATTTTGATGAGGCGAGACTGCATGAATTCTTTGAAACCGTCACCTTGAGAAATATGCCCCAAAGTCACAATATGAACTTTTTTATGGCTTCCGTGCGGGCGGCCACGGATCTGGCTCTGCTCTGCCGCCGCCTGGCCGTTCGCGACCCCCGGTTCACTCCCAGCCTGGCTTTGGTGGACGAATTGATGAGAGACTTCCCTTGTTGCGCTGAAATATTTTCTTTTTTTGAGAAAATAGCCGCCGGGGATGAGGAAGAGGCTCTGGTCCGGAAAATCAAAAATGACTGCTTCCATCCCTGCATGTGGAAGCCGGAAAACGATAAATCTCGCCCAGAAAATTATGATGAACAGGCCCATTATCGGACCTCGACCACCAGCAACGCCATAAGCCGGTTTTGTCAGACCCCGGGGGTGGAGCGGGGGTTCTGTTCGGCCGAGGCCGGGGGCCTGGATATGGAAAAGTGGATCTACGATGAAAAGAAAATCGTCGTGTTGCGTTTCGGGCCGCAGTCCGGGAGAGTCGGGGAAGAACTGTCCCGCAGTTGCCTGGATGCCTTTTACCAGGCTGTGCTCGCCCGGGGTATGGGCCTGCCGAAAGGGGAATACACCTTTATGGTGGCCGACGAGTTTCAGCAATTTGCCGAATTGAGCGGTTCCAGCCAGATCAATGACAACGATTTTATCGCCATCGCCCGGGAATCGAACTGTATTTTCATTGCCGGCACCCAATCCCTCTCCGCTTTGATCACCCGGAGCAACCGGGGGGAAAAGGTGGAGGCTTTCGTCAATAATTGCAATAATCTGGTCCTGATGTATTCCATCGACCCCTGGACCCGGGAGGTCGCCGCCCGCCATAGCCAAGACCTGGATTTGAAGGGGCTCCGCCGCGGTAAGGCGGCGGTCGTCAAATTCAACATGCAATCTGGTTGCCATGAATACGGCCGGGAAACCTTGCAGATAGCCCATGATGACGGCCAGGCCAGATTGGCCGAGGGGCTGGCTTTGAGGGAAATGTCCGCGGCCGAAGACGGCCGGAAGGCCCATGAGCCAAAGGTTCAAGGGCCGGCCCGAACTCTACAGCTAAGGAAGGCCCTGAAAAGCCTTGGCCGATTCTCTAAATTGTTGAGGCCTCCCCAAACTTTGATCTCACCGCCAGGTTTGGCCTCAGGGCCGGAGACGGCGGAACCGGCCGGCTCTCCCCACATTGGCTCCGGGGCCGAGGCCCGTCAGCCGGAGCCGCCCTGCCCGGGGCCCCTTGCCGGCGCCGGTGAAGTTTTGGAGCGGCTCAGAAATATCTGTGCCGACCAGGCCAACTTCCTGCCCCATCTTCAATCGGGGGTGGAAAAAATGGGTACCCTGGCGGAAGGCGCCGCCCCTGAAACCCTGGCCTGGTTCAAAGAGGCCTCCGGAGAGTTGCTGGGCCTCCTCCGTTTTCAGCATCAGGCCTTGCTTGAAGAACGCTGCAAACTGGGCGACCGTCTGTCCCGGGCTGAGCGGCGCGAATTGGGAGACCGGGTCGTTTCGGCCATCGACAATAGGGATATGAAAGAGCTGGAGCGGCTTACCCGGATAATTCCCCTGGAACCGAACAAGGCTTTATACCTCGTAAAGATACACGGCAAAGAGCACCTCCTTGATTTGGGTTTGAATTTGTCCCTAGCCGATGACGAGCTTGGACCCGGCTGGCTCGACAAATACGATGGCCCAGCCATTGGGCTTCCAGGGAGAACTAAAAGGCCTGAAGAGCGGGATCGGGAAAAAACGAGGCTGCTGAAACTGGCCTTCAGCCGGGACTGGCCTCCGAATGGGCCGAAGATGGCTGAAAACGGGAATGACGAAACGCCTTCGGGCCGCCAATAAGCCCGGTTTTGAAAAAGAGGAGCCGAAGCATGCCGAACTTACCTATGTTTTTCGACCCGAAGGACATGAGCCGTGCCCGGTTGCTTGAATGGTTCGATGAAGCCCTGTCGTTGACCGGCGCGGGTCCCGAGACCCCGCTTGAGGGATTATACGCCAAGGAGGCCCTGTATCAGTATTATGCGGCTTCCTGGGTCGAACGCCAGGCGAAGATAGGGGCTGAAAAGGGTTTGCCCCGCCCCTGGGAGACGGAAGGGGAGGCTCTTAAATTTCTGCGCTTCCAGGGCGATTTGGGGGAGGCGCTTAAGGCCCGCTTGGCTCCGGATATCATCAACACGTTAACGTCAAGCTCTTTAAGTGAGGCCGAGGCCGCTTTTATGGAAAAACTCTGCCGGAGGGTGGGGGCCGAATGGCCCGGCCAGGAAAAACAGCCGGTTTCACCCGCGGCTTCGCCACCCCCCTGGGGTTGGTCTCTCCGATTGTTGAGATACGGAATAACCGCCAGTAAATCCGCCGCCAGATCTGCCAGGAGATCTTTCGGGAGACCTGATTTTGATAACTATCAAGAGTTGACCCTGAATGAGGCCAAGCGGATTTTGGGCGACCTGAAGCCTGTTGATTTGAATGAAACTGACGCCGCTCTTTTCCGGGAATTTCGCGATTTATGGGATGGGAGGAAGGGATTTATTTTTAAAATGCCGGATGAAGGCTTGCCGGCGGGTAGACAGTTTCAGCCCAATCGGGCTCCAGAGCCGGCGAGAGACTGTATCAGGCCCGCCTTACCCATGATCTTCGACCCAAAGGATATGAGTGAAGAGCAATTGCTGGAATGGCTCGACGGGAACCTTTCCTTTCTCGATTGTGATTACCGGAACAATGAAACCAGGATGGAGGAAATTTACATTAAAGAGATCGTCAGCCACTATCTGGCCGCCTCCTGGATCGAACATCAAAAAAAGACTCCGGCTGAAAAAGGCCAACCCCGGCCCTGGGAGACGGAAGAGGGCGGCCTGAAACTTCTGCTCAGCGAGGATCGGCGTAATGGTGCGCCGCTGGAGGCGCTTAAGATAAGGTTGGCGCCGGTTTCTCCCGGGGCTTCGCCGCCGCCCTGGGGCTGGTCCCTTCGATTATTAAGGTCATCTTTTCATGGCGGTGTTTTCCAACGGCATGACAGGGACCTGGCCCGGCGTATTGTCACCGACCTGTTGACCGTTGACTTGAGCCAACCGGATGCCGCTCTTTTCAAGGCTTTTTGCCTGGAAATGGAACAGCGAATGGAACGGCCCGGGTTCTGTTTTTGAGTTCCGGCCATTATCCGTCAAAGGAGCAGCCTTATGCCTGAAAGTGAACTTTTAAGTTTCATCAAGTCCCATGAAGACTGGAAAGACCTGCTTGCCGGGCCGCCCTACAATCTTATCATCCGCCAGGAGAGCTATTTGGCCCTTTTTAAATACCGCATTAACTCGGACCAGAACCTGAAACTGGTTCGGGAAAGCCGGGGCCATATCATCGACCTGGCCCGGCTGGAAATAGCCTGCCGTCCCTTTGACAAGTTTTTTAATTTTCAGGAAACATTCGCGGCGCAAATCGACTGGTCCTCGGCGGTCATAGAGGAAAAAATCGACGGGAGCATCATCAAGGTCTGGTGGGATAAGACCGGCCGGAAATGGCGGGTCTCGACCAATGGCTCTATCGACGCTTACGAAGCCCGCCTGCTCGACCCTGTATCCGAAGAAAAGGGGGCGGTATTCGGGGTTTTGTTCGACGAAGCCGTCAAAAACCTGGGCTTCGATCTATACAGCCGCCTGGACCCGGAAAATACATACATTTTTGAGCTGGTTTCGCCGGATAGCCGTGTCATAATCAGCTATCCGGAAACTCGCATCATTCATCTCGGCACGCGGCGTAATGAAACCGGGCGGGAGGAGGAGATCGATCTCGGCGTGGCCAAACCCCGCCGATTTCCCTTCTCCTGCCTGGACGAAATAATTGAAAAAGCCATGAGCCTGCCCTGGACCGAAGAAGGTTTCGTCGTCCGGGACGCCGGGTATAACCGCATCAAGGTCAAATCACTGGCCTATGTCGATTTCCATCACAAAATGGATCAGCTTGTCACCCAAAAAGCCTCCTTTGTCCTGCGGATTATCCTTGATGACGCTTTGGGCGGTCTGGATGATTTTCTTTCCTTCTTCCCCCGGCATAAGGGCTTTTGCGATGAGATACTCAATCGCTATAAGGCCTATCTGGAGGAAATCACGAAAACCATCTCCGGCTTCCGGAATATCAGGGAACTGCCCCGAAAAGAAGCCGCCGCAATAATTTTGAAATATCCCTATTCGACCGTTCTCTTCAAGTGGCTGGACGGGCGTTTTGAATTGGCGAACCTGCCTGAATTTCTGAAAACGCTGCGGTTTGCCCATCTGGAAGAGCAAATCCTGAAAGATATGAAGCCCCGGCCCGGGGAAACGATGGCTGAATGGGAGTAGGCGAATCACCTTGAAAAAGGAGACCGGAGATGAAAGAACTCCTGGCTGGCATCGCGGGTAATTTGGCGGATATCGATTCCGTCCTTTTGGTGGATTATGAAAACGTCAAGCCGGATCATCAGGAATTGGCCCGTTTGCGGGAAATGGGCCGTTTTTACCTGGTTTTCATCGTCCCGGAATCGGTCGGCCTGAAAGCGATTCTGGTCAATGAGATCCAAAAGTTCGGTTCTTCCGCCAGCTATTGCCTTCTGCGGCAGGCGGGCCACAACAATTTGGATTTTCACCTGGTTTTCATTCTGGGTTATTTCCTGGCCCGGCAGCCTGACTTGAAATGCTATATTTTGAGCCAGGATACGGACTATGACCATGTGATCAGATCCTGGAATGAGGATAAAAACGAGCAGCTTTGGAAAGTGCGGAAAATATCCGACATCCCCGGCTGGAAGTGGGAAAAGGGGGAAAGTTCCGAGGACATGGTTTCGATCGAAAACGGAAAAGTAAATGATTTGGTGGTTTTTCTGAAAAAACTGAACGGCAACCGCCCGGCCAGCGTCAACACCCTGACTTCCACGGCCATGCGCATCCTGTCCCTGCCGGAGGAGAAAGCCTCGGAAGTGCTCAGGCTCATGCGGGCCAAGAAATTGATCTCCGTTACTGAAAACAGCCGGATAAGCTATTCGGCGCTGCTGCAATAAACTTCACCCGGTGAACGCCCAAGCCCCTGGTAAAAAGGGTTCAAGGCTGAAGCCTCACCATAAAACCCGGTTCATCCGAAAGGGAACAAACCATGACCCGGACAGCGGAACCGATTCAAGAAGGTCTTTTTAAGGAATTGGATGGAGGCCTGGATTTACGGTCAGAGTTTCAAAGCCTCTGGCAGTCAACGAAAAAGCTCGGCCGCTTTAATCCCCATCTCAGGCGGGGTTTTGAGAATCTGGTCGAGCGCCACCGCCTCCATGAAATTTTAAAAATCGAACAACAGCCGGGGGCGGTGCGCCTGACTCTGGCCAACCTGTGGCGCCTGACCCGGCTTGAAGGCCGGCCGGGGCTTCTTTTGCACACTTTCGACCTGGCCGAGGGCCATTGGCGGGAACAGGACCAGAAGGTCATAACCTGGTTTAAACGTGGAGATGCATTACTGGTGTACCACCATCATTCATGGAACATCTGGCCTGAAATATATTGTCAGCGAGAACGATTTCAGTGGAAAATCATCTTGACCGTCTGGTTGAATACACTTTGCCCAGTCTTAAGAAACGGGATAAAGCTCTACTTAGCCCCGGGAGATGAGGAACGGTTCGCTGGTTACATTTTTCGTCGGTTAAGTCAACTGCCCAGAGAATTTACGGGCCGGGTCATTGATGCGGCCTTCCAGCGCCATATATGGAACCCGGAACTTTTGTCTTTATTGTTCCCCCTTCGCCGACGCCGCGGTAGCCGAGTTCCTCTGTCTTTTTACCTGGCGGCCCAAGCCCATAAGGAGGATTTAACCCGGATAAACCGGGAATCGCCTGATTTTATGCCGCTGTTGAATTTAATTCCGCCGGCCTGGTGGTCCAGGCGTGACCTCTTACAAGACAAGGTCTTGAGAGCCGCCGGCCATTTTTTTACGAATTTTTCGCCGGCCGGCCTACGCTGGTTGCGCCGGGCACCGGCCGAAACCCTGGATTGCTTTCAAGATTTTTTTTCTATAGAGCTTGCAAAAGGGGATAGATTTTCCATAAGTTATTTACTATCGACCGCTGAGGAATTGGCGGAGGTCATGGCCAGCCTGCCGCCCCGGGCGGTCGGCCGGCCCGAATTTGCTGAAACAGCCATTGAACTATTTCGGTGTCTATTGCTGAAAATTGGCGCAGGTTTCCCAACACCCGACCCTATTCTAGCCCGTCGGCTGGTCCGTCTCCTGGCCAGGCATATTACGGCAAGATGGGCCGCCTGTGAGCAGTTTTCAAAAGAGCTTCTGCTAGAAATGGAAGCCATAATCGATTGGCTAAGAGCGGAGGGCTTCAGCCGTGGCCTGCCGGACAAAAATTCCACCTGGCGGTCCCTCAAGCGCCGCTCGGATAAATGGCATGAGGAAATCCCGCGACGGCAGGAAAAAGCAAAAGAAAACGCTGTTTGGGAGAGCCTGTTGGGAGAAATGACCATAGGCGGCCTAAAAATAAAACCTCTGGTCACGGGGTTGGATTTATATAATGAAGGCCGCGAAATGCGGCACTGCGTCAGCTCCTACACCGGGCAGTGCCTTCATGGAGGCTGCCGCGTCTTTTCCCTCGTTGAAGCGGATGGGACCCGCTCCACCCTTAGCCTGCTGCATCGCACAGCCGGCGGTTTCGTCATTGGCCAGCACAAAGGCCAGGCTAACGGCCCGGTGAGCCCGGCCGCGGCCAAGGCGGCCTGGGAAGTCTGCCGGCTCTATACCCTGAAACACCTGGAAGCGGCCAAGACGGAGGCGGCGGACTGAAAATGGGTGTTCTCTTCTTTCAGGCCTCGGAACCGGGAGCCTCCCTGGAAGCCAGCGTATCCCTGGCCAGATATACCAACCTATCTTCTTCCACCGCGGTCTTCACCTGCTCCCAAACCAGTCTGGCCGCCGCAGGGTCCAGGTTTAGACCGCTCGCCGCCTCGAGGACTTCCGGCAACCCTATTTCCGCATATTTCCCGGCGACTGTGGTGGCCTGCCGCCCGAAAAGGCAGGGGGCGTAGGTCAGGTCGAAGCCCGGGGCCACCCGCCACCGGCCGTCACCGCCGCGCAGGAAGGCGAAATTCCTGGCGTGGTCGTCGCAATTTTTGGCCAGAACGTTGAAGCACATCAGCCTGAACATCTTTTCAACCTCGGAGAGGTCACCCGTCAAGTCCAGGGTCGCCGCCAGCAGGTCTTTGTAATCCAATAACATAAAGCCCTGCTCCCCGCAAAGGAGCCCGGCCGCCGACAGCATCAGCAGCCGGTTGCCGTCGCCGTCCCGGTCGAAGCGGCGAACGCCGAAATACCCGCCCTCGAAAAGCTCCGCTTCCGGCATCTGAAGGCCGGCCTTGGCCGCTGTCAGGGCGTATTGGTATTCCATCTTCCCCATGGCCTCCGGATCGGGGCTGTCCCCGAACTTCACGATCCATTCCCGCCCCTCATGGCATATATGGACCTTGGGCCTGGCCCCGCCGGAAGCTCCCGACAGCCTCGCCCACTTACCGAAATCCCCGTTGAACCTCCCCTGCAGGAGGGCCCTGACTTCCTCCGCGAGGATCGCGGGCTCTCCTTCCGGGAGGCCGCCGTCGATCCCGCATTGCGGGAAATATTCCAGGGATCCCCGGCCGGACGACCCGATCAGGGCCAGCTTTTCCACAACAGTCAGAGAACCATATTCGATTCCCTTCGCCCTCAAATACTCATAAAAAATGCGCCGGCCCCAGCCATCCGGCAAACTGTCGTCGAAGACCCCGAAATTGCCGCCGAAGGGCTCGTCCGGCGCCTCGAACCACCCGTCCCTCAGGGGCAATTCGACCGGGGAGATCGAAAAGCCCGAGGCCAGCCATTCCGGGGCGTATTTAAAGAACAGGCGGCGCTTCGACCGGCTGTAGACCAAATCACCGATGTCCAGCCCGCCGTGCCTTACCCTCAATTTCTCGATCCTCATCGGATATATTTCCCTTTCTGTCCGCCTCGGGGGGCAGGCCTGAAAGTTCACTTTCGCGATAGGGCCTCGCCCAATAGCCTGAAAAGCGCGGCCGGCAAGGAGGGGAGTTCATCTATCACCGCGCTGGATTTGGGCAGCAAGTCCAAAATCGAATCATTCAGGAGGCCCAGGCCGAAAAGTTCAAGGCCGGCCCGGCTCGCCTCCGCTATGGCCTTTCCGGCTTCCTCCGCCGAAGCAGGCTGGCCGTCGGTGAGGATGATGACTATTTTCCGCTTTCGCCTCCAAGGGGCCATTTGCCGGGCGACTTGTCTCAGGGCTTGGTCCAGGGGGGTGCCGCCGACCGCCTCCAGCTTGAAACCCCGATGGAGCCTTTCTCCCGGGCGCAAAATGGTTTTGACCACCGGGCCGTCCCAGTCATGGTCAGCGGGGAAGGCTCCCACCCCCAAGGTCAGGCCCGGCGAACCCTGGCAGGCCTCGGCCAGGCTGTAGGCGGCCAGGCCGGCCAAGTGAATGGGGTGGCCGGCCATGGAGCCGGAGGCGTCCAACAGGATATATACGGCCGTATCCAGGTTGGCTCTGGCCCCGGAGCGGCGAAATACTTTTGAACCGCCGATGGGCAGTTTGTAAAGCGAACCTGGGTCCAGCCGGCCGCGGTGACCGGGATGGTTAACTTTTACGCTCAAGGTCCGCAATAATCCCTGGAGACGGCTCTGGAGGAGCAGGCTGAGGCGCCGGGCCTCGGCCAAATCAACCGGTGTCAGGATATTTTCCACCGGCCTTTGGGGCCGCCCTCCTCCGGCTCCCTCGCCGTTATCGGCTTCTTCACCGGCTTCCCCGGCGCGATTAGCTTCGTGGCTCGATCCGTCTTTTCCCTTGCTCCCGCCGCCCTCGGACTTGGAAAGATCGGCCTCCAGGCCACGCTCCAGGCAGGCTATGATTTTTTTGAGCGCGGCCAGGGTGGCCGCTGGTTGGGGATAGCCGGCCGCGAGTTCGGCCAGGTGGGGCTTCAAGGCCCGGGACAGGCCTGGAAATCCGGCCTCCAACCGGTCGGCGGCTGACCGGGCTTCGGCTTCCAACTCCGCGCCCACCCCTCCGGAAGCCGCCAGTCGGCCCAGTTCCAGGAACAGCCAGGGCAGGATCAGATCAGGGCGGTCGCCGGTCATGGCTCATACGAAATTTCTGGGGAAATGCCGCTTGAGCTTTTCCCTCAACAGCCGCCTGGTTTCCGGTGAGGCGCGGAACCCCAGGGCCCGGTCCAGGGCGTATTGGACCGGAGAGACCTTTTTTTGCAAGAGCGGCAGGAACCTCTGGGTCAGATCGGCCCAGCGCAGGAGGGTCCGGGTGGAAAAGGTCACCTCCACCACTTCCGCCGCCGAATTGGCCGGGGCCTGGTCCGGGGCGGTCGAGGCGGTGAATAGGGCCCGGATCTCGTTGGCCACCTTGATCATGGCCGTGCGGATGGTTTCCGGGAGTTCCGGCGCGGCCCTTTCCAGGATGAGGCTTTCGGCGACCGTCTCGGGATAACCTGTTTCCACCAGCCAGAAGCGGTCCATGAAGGCCAGGTTCTGCCGCAGAACGCCCTGATACAGGCCGGTCGGGTCGGCCGCGCCGTTGGTGTTGGCCGTGGCCGCGAAGCGGAAATTGAGGTGGGGCGGGATCAATTCCCCCTGGTTTTCAGGAAGGCAGAGGGGTTCGCCGTCCAAGACCCCGTTGAGACCGGCGGCCGTGGCCGGGTCCAGGAGGTCTATTTCGTTCAAGAGGAAAAGGCCGCCGTAGCGCAGGGCCAGAGCCAGGGGCCCGTATTGGTAGCGGAGACTTCCCTCATTGACCGTCAGATGTCCGGCCAGGTCCGGGAATTCCAAACGGCTGTGGGCGGTGACGTCGAAGACCGGGTAGTTTATCCGGGCCGCGACCTGTTTGATGAGGCTGGTCTTGCCGCAGCCGGTGGGACCGAAGAGATAAAGGGGGTCGGAGGGGGCCGAGAACCAAGCCAGGATGTCATCCACCGAGTCATGAAAATGATAGAGAGGATCAAGCCTGGGACAAAAGGGGTTGCTCCGGGCATATCCCCATAGCCGCCGGCCGGTCGCCCGCCCGCCGAACAGGTCGCCGCAGTCGAAGGCGGCCGGCTCAAGACCTCTTAAAACCGCTTCCGGCGTTATCGCGATCTCCATGCAAGCTCTCCTGTTTCGGGGCCGCCCGTCAATCCCGGCGGGACTTGTGCTTCAACAGATCATGGATTTTTCTGATAAGTTCTTCATCATCAGCCTGACCGGGGGTCAAAGTCCGCCTAATTTTTTCCCACAAATCGCCCTGGTCGCGGGAAAAACCGGCTTCCCGGCCCGGGACAAGGTTCCGGGCCAGGACTTCAAAGCCCTCGCCGAACAGGTCGGCCATGAGTTGCCGGTTGGCCTGGTCTCCGTCTTCCAGGTATTTTTGACACACCTGGCGGCGGAATTCAGCCTCTTGCGGTTCCGGCCAGGCCGGGGTCGCCCCCGGGGGCGGGGGGTGGTTCCGGTTCCAGACCGGGATAAGGCGGTCTTCCAGGCGATAGACCGCGCCGAAGTCGAGGTCGAACTTCAGCCATTGGGCGTGCCGGTCCCAGAATTCCCGGTCCGGGAGGTCCAATTTATGGATCAGGCCGTAGCGCCAGGAGCGGCCCAGCATGAATTCATCCAGTCCGGCCTCCCGGCAGTCTTCCAGGGCGTCCAGTTTCAGGGTCTTCCTGGTTTTGCCGGCCGCGGGGTCGAAAACGTCCGCCACCGCCTGGCGGCTCCCGGGCGCAATGGATATTATTTTCAGGCCCAAGCCTTCCCGGATATGGAACTGCCCGAATTTAAGGATCTTGTTTTTCGGCGTGACCAGGAAGGAATCCAACCGGTCCAGAAGTTCCGGGGGAAAGGGCAGTCCTTCCGTCTCCTGGACCCGCCTTAAATAGTGCCAGGTCTGCTCCAGGCCGGCCCGGGCGCGTTCCTTGAGCTTAAGCCGCCGCTTTTCCAGTTCAAGGGCCAGGGCCTCGCTTCGGGTCAGGTCTTCGGTGTAAAGTTCCCGGGCTTTGGCCGCCCAGTCGGCCATCTCCGGCGGGGTTTTCAGTTTTTGCAGGGCTGTTATGCGGCTGGATGATTCGACCCAGAAGCTTTCGCTTTCCTCGGCCTCGACCGGCGCTTCCTCTTCGGAATCCTCCGATTCCAGCCGCTTATCCCGGAGCTTTTTCCATTCCTTCAACTCGGCATTGATATAGCGCAGGTATTCCCGCCTGACATTGGCCGGTGATCTGATCCCGGTTTCCATATCCCACAGGGAGACGGATAGTTTTTGGCGCCGGAGTTCGATTTGGCCGATCTCGTCCTTAAGGCGCTGATCATTGCGGCTGTTTCGGGCTGCAAGGCAGGTGAGCTGGCGCAGGGCGTTGAACAGGCCATCCCTTTTTTTCTTCCGGAGTTCCAGGTCCGCCGCAACCCTGCGTTTCTCCCGCCGGGCCTGGGCTTCTTCCGGGCTGGCCGCCAAAAGGTCCAATTGCTCCTCCAGGCTCAATTCCAGGTCATGGCCCATGGTGGGCATCTGGCCGTTTAAGAGTTCATTGATCCAGCCCGCCTTGGCCTCCAGTATGGTCCGGCGATAGGAATCGAAGGTTTTTTCCCCCACATAGTAATGTATGCGCACCATCTCTTCCTGGTTGCCCTGGCGCAGGCCCCGGCCGTTGCGCTGGTAGAGGCTGGCCGGGGTCCAGGGCAGGCTCAGGTGGTGAATGGCCGTGGTGCCGGTCTGGAGATTCAGGCCCAGCTCCGCCTTGCGGTTGGCCACGACCAGGCGAAGCTCGCCCCGGCTGTAGTCGCGGAGCAATCGGTCCAGGCGTCCGCCGGCGGCCTCATCGGCGTTTATGATCCCTATCCGGCCGAGAGGCAGACGGAGGTTCCAGGCCAACAGCCGCCTGAGTTTGACGTGTTCCCCCTTTTCTTCGGTGAAGACAAGTTGGTTGCCGCCGGCCTCCAGGTAGGCTCCGGCCAGATCAAGCAATCGGGCGTATTTGGGGTTCAGGGGATGGGTCAGGTCGCTTTCCTTAAGGCCGGCCTGACGGCAAAAATCGGCCATCGGCTTTTCCAGGCTTTCCGGCAGCCGGAGAGCGATCAGCCCCTCGGGTGACCGGGATATCCTGGGTTCCAGTTTTTTCTCGACCTCCGTCCAGGCGGCTTCCGATTTCGAGTATTCCAGGTGCGGCCAGCGATCCGGCAGGAGCGCCAGAAGATGTTCCACTTCGGCCTTTTTTTCCGGCCGGAACAGGTAGGTGGTCATCCGCTCATAGAGGTCCAGGTCCACGGTCAGCCGGTCCATGTCGCGGATGATGGAAAAAATGGCCGCCCGGTCCCCCAGGTCCCTGCGGGCGCCTTCTTCCAGGGTGAGGGCGCGCCGCCTCAATTTTTCATATAAGCAGGCCTGGGGCGCGGTCAGCCGCACCAGTTCCTGGTGTTCCGCCTTTTCCGGCCTGAAGAAGAGGCCGCCGGTCTCCTCCACACTCATCAATTTGACATGGCGATGAAAAGTGTTCCTTAAGCCGTCGAGGTTTACGAAGCCCAAGAGGCCTTGTTTCCGCTGGACTTGGCCGCTGATCCTGACGTGGCCTATGGTTCTCACCCGGCCGAAGACTTCGATTATGTCGTCAATGGTTTCCACGCCCAAGGCGGAGAATTCCTTCAGGTCGCAGACCAGGGAGAGCATGTTGAAGACTTCAAAGGGCGAGTTGGTCACCGGGGTGGCGGTCAGGCCATAGACGCCCGCGCCCTGGTTTTCCGCCCGGATATGAAAGGCCTTGACCGCCGCGTTCAGGGCGGTCTTGGAATAGGCCGGCGTGGAAAGATGGACTATTTTTTTGTAGGCCGAAGAGGCTTCAAAAGAATTTTTGAAAACGTGGATCTCGTCAAAGACCAGGCCGTCGAAACCGAAATCCTCAAAATAGGGGCGGTCGGCGGCCTGGGGATCTTCAAGTATCTCCCGCTGGAAGATCGATTCCATGGCCGGGCAGAAGACTTGGGCGTGGCTGACGAATTTTTCCCTGGTGGCCTGCCTGGCGGGAAGCGAGCAGAAACTTTCCTTGGTCATGACCACCAGGGGTCGCCCATTGGCAACCGCGCGCTTTAGATCACCGGCGGCCCCGGAACCGCCGCGCACGAAAAAGAAATTGTCCTGGACATAGCGGGCCAGGAACAGCAGTTCCGCCTCCCGTTGCCAGTGACCGGCCACCGAGGCGGGCACTATGAAGGCGAGACGCCTGAAGCGGCCGGTCGTAAGGCCTAGGGCCGCCAGAACCAAGGCAATGTAGGTCTTGCCCAGCCCGACTTCAAAGGCGCATAGGCCCCGGCCGGCATCCAGAAGCCGGCGGATCTCGCTGTTCTGATAGGGGTGGAGGATGACCCGGCCCGACAGGATCCCGCCGAGGTCAAAAGGCGAACCGGAATACACAGGCTCCAGATGGGAATTGAAATGCCGGTTGTAGAGTTCCGTCACCTCCAGGATGTCAGGGTGCTGGCGGAGCCACTGGTTGAAACTGTCCTCCAGCTCTTCCAGCCGGTCCCGGGCGCCCTCCTGGCGGCTCTTCCAGGCTTGGCCGTTGAGATAGTTCTGAAGATGATGGGGAAACAGGTCGCCCCGGCCCCAAATGGTGAAGCGCCGGCCTTTCAGCCATAAATTGAAGCCGACCGACTTGAGAAATTCAACTTTATATTCCGGGGGGATCCATTTCATGCGCAGGCTGAAGGTGATGTCGTCCGGCCCAACCCGGGGCGCGGCCCGGGACAATAGTTCGGCCTGCCTGAGCCACTTGGCCTTGAAAATCGGGTTGGCCGTCATTTCGGCGGCTTTTTCATAGGCCTCCTTTTTCGCGAAGATCTCTCCGGCCAGAAAATGCTCCATGGCCAGGAAAGACTTGTTCAAGGTCAAGGCCAGTTCTTCAAAATGGCAAAGGTCTTCGGGTTTTTCCAGCCGGCCCCGGTAAAGGGCTTTTATCTCCTCGAAGTCAGCTTCGGGCCGGTTTTGGGCCGCGGCCAGGCCCCTGACAATGGCCACCGGGTCGTCCGCCTCCCCTGGACGCCATTCAGCGAGGGGCCGGGGAAACCGGGGCGGGGGCGGGCTGGGGAAATCGGTCATTGTTCTCTGGAAAAACCTCAAGCGGCCAGAATATCCGCCAGCTACATATTTAAATTCGCCAGTTACCTATATGGCCTGCGAGAAGCCTACCTTATCCAGGCCGGGCTGTCAAGCAAAAATATTTAATGAATGATGACTTTTTTATTAATGAGCTGGCTAAAAGCCCATTTTAGGATCTCAAATTGACCTTAAAAGTCATAAATTATCTATATAGATATTGGAATTTGCCTTTCAGTGGCCCATTGTGTTATATAAAAGACATGATCCAACCCACCCTCCTTTACAATAAAGACCTGGACCAAATGTGGCGCCAGGCCCTGAACAGGGAAACCGGCCAACTCTCCCTTGCCGATGAGGATTTCATAGATTTTTTCCTGCGCCGGTTGCGGGAACCCCCCAACCTGCCCCCTCCTGGCCTCCCCCGGGCCGAATTCCTATTCTACCTTTTGGCGCAGATAGGCCGCCGGCGGCCGGCCCTTTTCCCCACCCTCGACCTCTGCCTGGCCATGTTCAATCTCCTGGCCGCCCGGCACCACGGCTTGGCCGTCGACCGCCTGGTCTGTCTGGATTTCGGCCTCCTGCCCGTGGCTGTCCTGGCCTCGGGCCTGGGAGCCCGGGTCGCCCCGCCCCCCGCCTCCACTCACAAAAACTGGCCGGGCTTGCTTTTCCCCGCCCTCAGGACCGATGATCGAAATCTGGCCGGGGCTCTGGTCCTGGGCCGCGACCCCCTGAAGCTGACCAATGACGACCCGGAACTGCCCGGTAAATTAGCCGAAGCTTCCGGCGGCCTCTTTTTTTGTTTCTGGGATTTTCTGGGGGTCAACCTCCATAACCACGCCCGTAAGAAATGGCTGAAAGAGGCCCCCATCCGCAGCATCATCCAACTGCCCCGGCCCCGCCGCCAGAGCGTGGCCTATTACCCGGCCCTCCTTGAAACCGGCCCGGTCCGTCCGGGGCTGATCCGCCTGGCCGATGTCCGGGATACCGCCCCCGGCCCGGGCGGCCTGGCCCAGGCGGAAGTGCTGAAGGCGGTTTTGGGAGCGCCGGGCAATGAACAATCCCTTGAGGTGGCCCCTGAGGCTTTGCTTCAACTGAACCGAAGCGATTTCACCCCCCGGCGCTACCTGGTCAAGCGGCTTGACCCTCGGGAAGCCCCCCTGTCGGCTTATGCCTATTTGATCCGTTGCCAACTGCCCCGCGCCAAACTGACCCCGGAAGAATTGAAAGCCCTGAAGCCCGGCCGGGAAGCCTTAAGCCCTGACAACGGATATTTCCTGTGCCGGGAGATAACTCTGCCCAATCTGGACGAACGCACCGGCTTCCTCCTGCCCGGCGCGGGCCAAATGGTCAGGGTCGCGCCTTCCAACTCGCCCGGCCGGGACAAGGAAAACATTTTGCAGGAACACGATATCCTGATAAGCTTCCGGGGAACGGAAGCCAACATAGGCCAGGTCGGCCTGGTGGACGGCCCGCCGCGGGAACCCATGATCAGCGGCCAAAGCCTCTGCGTCATCCGGGTCGTTAAAGACTCCCTTGATCCCGTCTGGCTGTATTATTACCTGCGCCGGGCTGAGACTCGGCGGCTGGTCTTGAGCCATTCCAGCGGCAGCAGCATGTTGACGGTCAACACCGGGGATCTGGCCAATCTGCCCATCCCCGATCCAAATTCGTCGCAAGTGAGGGCCTGCCATGACCGCCATGACCGGATACGCGGCCTGATGGACGGTATCCGCGAGCTTTACGGCCAGGTCCACGAGGAAAAGCAAGCCCTGGAGCGGGACTGGCTTGAATTTGGGAGATCCGCCCCGGGCCCGGATAAGGAAATTGCCAAATTGCCTTCCGGGAAATTTATAATCTGACCGGGAAAAAGTTCAAAACCGGTCAAGGCGCCACCAATGGAGATAATAAAAAATGACGTGGGCCACAACCGCTCTGGAGGAATTAGTTACTTCCAGAGCGCGGAATTGATGGGGTGGCGGGCAGTTCTGCAATACCCAAATATTCAGCATTTGTTTTGGCCAAAAACGGGGAGCGTTCCCAAAAACTAAGGAGGAGGCCATGTCAAACGAAGAAAAGCTTGTTGGTGGTGAAAAAGTGAATGATTCCCAGTTGCCTAAAGAAATTCAGGAAGCCTTGGATGAATTTATAGAAGCGGCCGCGAGCGAGAAGAATGTTGAGACTCTTAAAAAAATACAAACGAAAAATCAGGCTGAAGTTAATGGGTGGAAAATTGCAATTGAGTGTAAATGTATTTCTGACATAGAATTTGCTTTTATTTTAAAATTCAGTGACCAAACAGCATCACCCATCCCGTGTTTTTACTACCCAGAGTACAATTTATTTCTTTTAACGTATTTCACAGGTGTAAATAAAGAAAATGATAAAGAAATAAATAATATAAATTCTATCCATACAAAACTAGGAACCGGTGGCAGTGCCAGCTTTGACAAGTCTGGTTTGCAAGTTGTAAATTTTTATTTTAAAGACTTTAAAAAAAGGGTTGCAGTTGCTAACAAAGAAATAAAAGAAATTATATACTGGCATGTATTAAACATATATGAATGGTATTGCGAGTTCTTTAAGCATTCTACTAATGAGAAATTGATGAAAGAATGGGTAATAAATGAGGCCCCGCCAAGGATAAGTCGGTGGTTGGATATGTATAATATGTATCAATGGTCTGTATCAGACGTGTATAAATGGATTGAATCAGGCTCTGACCATGAAAGGCTGGGTTTAGAATTCACGAACCGCGAGAATATAGAATTGAAGTTGGACAAGCGCACGAAGCGGCGTTATCATCTATCGCTTCAGGCCAGAAAATTCGTCATTTTGGCCGGAGTAAGCGGCACTGGTAAAACTCAACTGGCAATACAATACGCCGAGGCTATAGGCGCCGAAAAGTGTATTGTGGCGGTCGCCCCCAATTGGACCAGCAATGAGGATCTTTTGGGATATTATAACCCAATGACCGATGACTTTGTCCCTACAGAAGTCACCGAATTTTTGAAAAAGGCCCACGACGAGCCGGCCCGCCCTTATCACCTGATTCTTGATGAAATGAACCTGGCCCGGGTGGAGCATTATTTTGCCAGTTTTCTGTCGGCCATGGAACTTCGCGAGCCTGGAAATCCGCCAAAACTCTTGGATCTCGGGCCTGATAATGAACCCCTATTCCTTCCGGAAAATTTGTATTTCATCGGAACGGTCAACATAGATGAAACCACGCACGGTTTCGCCGATAAAGTCTTTGATCGGGCTCAACTCATTGAAATCCCCGTTGACTATAAGCAGCTGAAAGAACATGCCGATGCGCGCCTCTGCAATTCTGTTGCTGATATGCTGATGGATATTTGGTCACTTTTTGTTAAAGAGCATAATCTTGAGGCCCCTTTTGCCTTCCGGGTGCTGGACGACATCGCGGCCTATTTTTTTGCCAGCTTCGGAGTTAAAAAAGAAGCGATGGACAAAAACTGGGAAAACGGGCGTAGAAAGGAATTGGAAGAATTCTTGGATGAGATGATCGTACAAAAAATATTGCCACGTATCAGAGGGAACGATACAAGCTTGGGTGGAGAATTTTGGGCTAATCTTATAAAATTAGTAGAAAAGGGTATTACTATTAAACCCTCAAATGTCAATGGTGACGTGGAGAATGACTTGACCAAACTTAAAGAGATCTTAAATCAGGAAACGGAACAAAAACCAGGTGAAAACTTTCAACTGCCGCAACCAGGTGAAAACTTTCAACTGTCGCTGTCAAAAATTAAAGAAATGGAAAATCGTTGTAGCCATTATAGCTACACCTCCTTCTTCAAATAACAACGATGGCTGATTTAAAATTCATCCAGACATTCTCCAGCAATGGCCCATTGGAATGGTTTCCCTGTTCCATCGAAATTACCCTGGATGACAAAGCCCCCCAAGTTGAAGATGGGAAGTATGAACTTTCTTTGCGGGGCGGGGGAAAGCTTGAATTACATCGGCACCTGGAAAAAAATGTCCTATGCGCCAACCTCCCCCCCCTGGGGCCAGGCAACTATGAGCTTGAACTGCGGTGTCAGGGGCAACAGGTTATTCTATCTCCTAAATCTGCATTTACAGTCTATCCCCGTAAATTCGCTAGTTCCCCGGAAGAGTCATTAGAAGCATTCAATGAGATGCTTGATGATCTACAGTCCAAGCTGCCATACGGTATCGCCTTTTCTTTGCAAAAACTCGGCGGTCTGGCCGGCGTCCGCATGGCGCCTTTGCCGCAAATAACATGTTTGATTGAACGGGAGTTCATTCTTCTTAAGCGGGCGATTGAAGGCGGCGCCTCAGACCATAAATCCGGGCAGCCTGGATTGCTCAAATTGCTCACCGAGTTGGACCGGAACCCCCAGCGTTGCTTGGTGGACGAGGAGCCTTGGGTGAAGGCTCACGCCGCCCGCCGGCCCCGGGCCTCGGGCCTGGTCCGGGCTTTGCGCCGGCCCTACAATCTGGATAAATATGAAAATCGACTCCACCCCAAAAGCTTGCCGGACAGGCGGGCAAGATCCACGGTTGATATTTATGAGAACCGGGTGGCGCTTTTTCTGCATGATCTGGTGAAAAGCCGTCTGCGTCGGTTAAAAAATGATTTGGATGAAACGCTGAAAAATTCGCCTAAAAACAAAAAAGACCTGAAATCGAGGCTGGAAGAAATAAAGAAAATGGACAAACAACTGGCCCGGGCCCGCCAGAGAGCTGGTTTCTTGGACGAGGTCAGCCCTCTTAGCGCGCCGCCCAGCCGGGTCAGCCAGATTCAGCTTAAAATTCCGGTTTACCGCGCGGTATGGGATGCCTTGCGCGAGCTTCTGCGAAACATTTGCCTCCATCTGGATTCCGCGGACCTGGAAGCCACGCTGAATAACTTGCCCGACCTCTACCAGTGCTGGGGGACGCTCCAGGTGCTTCAAGCCTTGTTGTCGGTTGGCGAAGACCGCGGTTTTGAGGTCGAATCGCAAAACCTGGTCCGGTTCCATCGGAATACCGCCTTTGTCAAAAGCGTGTTTCCAGAAGATCAAGCGGTATTGATTCTTAAACATCGGGATAACGAACAAAGGCGAATAACCATGTTCTCTGAGTTGAACTTTTATTCACGCGAGCCCGACAGGACATACAAATCCAGCCCTTCCGGGAAAAAGGGCTTTTTCAGCGGCACATTCCCTAAAAGGCCGGACATTTGCATTTTATCAGAAATTCCTGGAAAACCTCCCCTGCTTATACTGTTTGATCCCAAATACAAGCTGGCCTCCGACAAAAGAGAATGGAGGAGGGATGAATCAGCTCAGCGTGAAAAAGAAAGAGGGCAAGGGCCAGCCTTGGAAGATATTGATAAAATGCACACCTACCGTGACGCCATACGTTATAAAAAACGTTCAAAGCGCCCGGTGGTCTTTGCCGGCATTATCTACCCCGGAAAAAAGATATCCTTCCTGGACGACAAAAACTTGGAGCCCATAGTTGGTATTCCGGGTAAGGAAGATATCCAGGGGGATATAAAGGCTGTTCTTAAGCGATTTTTAGACAAACCTGCGCGCCATCCATAAGCCGGTCGAGCTGGGCCGAATTCATCTCTGAAAGATTTTACTTGACAACTTTTGCATTTAAAAATATAAAGGTAACTGGCGAATTTAGAAAAATCGTCTTGGTAAAGGGGTGTAGTTCAATTGGATGGTGAAGGAGACTGTTACTTCAAGAACGGGTTGAAATCTCGTACTTTACGAGCGGGTGGAAATCCCGCACCGGCCTCAGGGCCGGCTATCCGTACAGTTTCCGCATGTTCCTCCAGCATCAAAATTTTTTAGGACGGCTCGTTCAGGTGGCGAAGCCAACGGATACTTCACTGAAAAAAAGACCGTTGGCGCCTGTTCCCCTGATTATGTGATGGATGGTGAAGGAGACTGTTACTTCAACTAGCGGGTTAAAATCCCGCCGAACGACCAGTCTTCGCTTGTTCCTCCATCATTTTTAAAGGAATCGTCATGCGTCTCAATTCTTTGTCAAATCACCCCCGCACCCACGAAGGCGGACCGGCCGCGCATATTTCCCCCGAGGCCCAATTGGAACGCTCCGTCCTGGCCTGTCTCCTGTGGGAAGACGGCTTTTATGAAGGCGGGGTCAAGATAGCCGAACGGATCAAAGACCTGACCGCCCGTTGCTCGGCCGGTTTTGTGGCCCAACTGGCCATCAAGGCCCGGGAGGAGGGCCGGCTTCGCCACGCCCCATTGTTGTTGGCCCGGGAACTGGCCCGGCATCCGGGCAAGCCGAAAATGGCCGAGACCCTGGCCCGGGTCATCCAGCGGGCCGACGAGCCGGCGGAGTTTTTGGCCCTGTATTGGCGGGAGGGGCGCCAGCCCCTCTCCAAGCAGGTCAAGCTGGGGCTGGCCCGGGCCCTGCAAAAGTTCGACGCCTATCAACTGGCCAAATACAACCGGGACGGCGCGGTCAAGCTGCGGGATGTCCTGTTTTTGAGCCACGCCAAGCCCAAAGATGAAGCCCAGGCGGAAGTCTGGCGGCAACTGGCGGGCCAGACCCTGCCCTCGCCTGACACCTGGGAAGTGGCCCTTTCCGCCGGCGCGGACAAAAGGGAAACCTTCACCCGCCTCCTGGTCGAAGGAAAGCTCGGCTATCTGGCCCTGTTGCGGAACCTGCGCAACATGGCCGAAGCCGGAGTCGAGGAGGGCCTGATCCGGGAAGCCCTTCTTAGGGACGCGGCCGGGGCCAAAGTTTTGCCTTTCCGCTTCATCGCCGCGGCCCGGGCCGTGCCTAGGCTGGAAGCGGTCCTGGATCAGGCCCTGAAGCTGGCCCTGGCCGGGCGGCCCCGTCTGGCTGGCCGCACCCTGGTCCTGGTGGATGTTTCCGGTTCCATGGTGGGCCAGTTGTCGCAAAAAAGCGAACTTAACCGCTTGGATGCGGCGGGGGCCCTGGCTGTCCTTTTCTGTGAACTGTCGGCAGAGGCGCGGGTCTTCAGCTTTTCCAATGACCTGGTGGAAGTGCCTTCGCGTCAGGGCTTGGCCCTTATGGACGCCCTTTATCACTCACAGCCTCATGGCGGAACATTGCTGGGAGCCGCGGTAGCCAAACTTAATAATGAGACCTTCGACCGGCTTATAGTCCTGACCGATGAACAGTCCGCCGACAGGGTCCCCGATCCCGCCGGGCTCGGCTATATGATCAACGTGGCCAGCTACGCCTATGGCGTGGGCTATGGACCCTGGACCCATATCAACGGTTTTTCCGAAGCCGTGGTCCAGTATGTCCAGGCTCTGGAGTCACCGAATGCTGCTGAAGGCTGTTTGGAACAGTAAGGCCTTAGACTGATGTATTCTGGGGGTAGAATGATTATGTATCAAACAATAATTCAATTCAAGAAGGGCCTGTCTCCGGAAATGTTAGACGCCTTGAAAGACGTATGTGATCAAGCCTTCGACAACAGGGGAGGGAAGGCCGCTCTTTCAAAGGACAGCACCCCTTTACGCCTGATCTATGAAGGCGAAGAGGAACTATTCTGTTGTATGCAAATAGCCAATGTGGATTTATACGAAGTTGAGGGCTTCAAGGAAACCATCGAGTCATGGGATTGGATTGATGAAGACCCAAGTGAAAATCATGATATTCTCGAAGCCTTATCTATCCCAATTTATTAGGTGAAATCATAATTTGAAGTCAAGTATATATTTCCCTAAAAACTTCCTTAGAGGCCACAGAGAGGCTGGATGATGGGAACCTTCTTTGGCACAAACCCCAAAATGAACGATCCTGCCCTTCGTGAAGCCGCGGGCAAGGCCTGGTTTGCGGCCCGCGATTTGATTCGCAAATATGATCTGCTGCGCCTGTATGAATTTGCCGATCAAGGTGGCCGGAAGGTTCTGACCATCGGCAATTTATGGAGGCTTGAAAGCGTTATCCCGGAAATTGGCATCTGCTTCTACCAGTATTCCTTTTTTCATGATCGCTGGATAGATGTTTCCTGGAAAAGAGATCATCTTTGGGCCTGGCCGCGGATACCCTTGTTGCCTTTCTCGGCCGCCAAGGGTTCGGATTGGGCTTTTAAGGTTCTTGAACAGGTAGTGTCGGCGGTTTTTCAGTTCGCGGCTGCCGGATTTTCGTTGTCTAGAGATACAGAAAAGCATTTTCCTTATTATGTAAGTGTGGAAAATCTGCTTTGGAAGTTTTTCATTCCTCAAAGCCGTTATAAACTTGTTGAGGGCCAATTGAGAGATGCCGGAAGGCGGGGAGGACGCCTGGAACCCCGGGAGGTCGAAAAGCAGGCCCGGGAACTGCAGGAAATTTTTCGCCGGCATTTCCTGGATCAGGGATTGGCGGTCAATATCTTGAAAATGCTCGGCCGGCCGGTGGATATGGTCGAATATTTAAAATACCAGCCTTATAGGAATGCTCTGGCCAAGGTCCGGCGGCGGCATGGAAACCTTATGCCCCTTTTGCAATATATTCGGCCGAAATTTTGGATATTTGATGATCTTTTTTATCACCGTTTATGGTTAAAGGCCGGACGGCGGCAGACGGACTTAAGGTGGATGGTCTACCCGCGCTTCCACACTGTTGATGACTATATGTTGAAACCATTCGAGACCGAGGAAGCCTGGGAACTTTTCCTTAAGATGTCCCCGGTTTTAAGCCGGAATTTCAATGCCGATTATAACTGGTTCTTGGAAAATTTGGCGGCGGCGGA
>Ga0082212_10001976_pt1 | contig 30113 bp, 29 predicted proteins | sample TergutNt197P3_FD_71548 | JGI IMG/M metagenome (GOLD analysis project Ga0082212, IMG submission 71548) | Neocapritermes taracua P3 segment gut microbial communities from Petit-Saut dam, French Guiana - Nt197 P3 | ecosystem: Host-associated > Arthropoda: Insects > Digestive system > Gut ...
AGGTCGATTCAGTCAACATCACCGATAACCAGACCGCGGTGGTCCGCATGTCCTCTATGGCCGCGGGCCTCATCCTTCAGCGCACGGGCTTAGAAGCCAATATGCAGATGGTCTGCCGCGACCGCAACCGCATCGCCATGCAGTCCGACATTCTCGGAGCCGCGGCCCTGGGGATCAACAACCTCCTGTGCCTCTCCGGCGACCACCAGAAGTTCGGCGACCACCCCCAGTCCAAGAACGTCTTCGACGTGGATTCCGTGAACCTCATCGCCATGGTCAAGCAAATGCGCGACGAGCGGCGGATGCTGGGCGGCCAGGAGATCCCGGAGGGCCACGAGCCGCGCATATTCATTGGCGGGGCCTTCAACCCCTTCGCCGATCCCGAGGACTACCGCGTTCTCCGGGTGGCCAAAAAGGTCGAGGCCGGGGTGGACTACCTCCAGAGCCAGTGTATCTACGACATGCCCCGGTTCAAGAAATTCATGGCCCGGGCCGTGGATATGGGCCTGACGGAAAAAGCCTACTTCATGGCCGGCATCACGCCCCTGAAATCATTGGGCATGGCCAAGTACATGAAGAACAGCGTTCCCGGCATCACCGTGCCCGATGAACTCATCGAGCGCCTCAAGGGTGTGCCCAAGGAAAGCCAGGTGGACGAGGGCATGAAGATCGCCTGCGAACAGATCGAGGAGCTGAAAGCGACCAAAGGCGTGGCCGGCGTCCACCTCATGCTCATCGAGTGGGAACACATGGTGCCCCGCATGGTCCAGGAGGCCAAATTGAGCCCCCGGCCCAAAGTCTGATTCGTAAATTTTCCCAAACCCGCGCCCGGCCCGGACCTGATATCCGGGTCGGGCGTGTTGCTTGACTTGCCATGCTTAAATGTGTGATTTTCGATATGGACGGCACCATTGCCGACACCCAGCCCCTTTGCCTGGCTTCCTTTCAGGCGGCCCTGGCGGCCACCGGGGGCCGGGAATTCACCGAGGCCGAAATAACAGCCACTTACGGCCCCTCTGAAGATGGCTGCCTGCGGGCCCTGATCGGGGACCGGGCCGAGGAGGGCCTGAAAGTCTATCTGGAATATTACCAGGCCCACCACCAGCGGCTCTGCCCCGCCCCCTTTCCGGGGATCGGCCTGGTTTTCGACCTGGTGGAGGCCCGGGGCGCGGCCCTGGCCCTCATTACCGGCAAGAGCGAGGCCAGCCTGGCCCTGGACCTGGCCCTCTTCGGCCTGGAAAAGCGGTTCCGCATAATCAAGACCGGCCATTCGGAAAGCGCGGACAAGCCCGCGGATATGCGGGCCGTGCTGGCGGAACTTGGGGCTGCCCCCGAGGAGGCGGTCTATGTGGGCGACGCCCCCACGGACATCACCAGCGCCCGGGCCGTGGGCCTCCCCATTCTGGCGGCCGCCTGGGCCCCGGGAGCGGAAAAAGACCGCCTCCGGAGCCTCAAGCCCGACCGGCTCTTTCTGAGCGTGGAGGACCTGGCCGCCTATCTTGAAAAAATTTTAGGGCCTCATGCGTAAATACGGTATAATGTGAACCAGTTTCCGACCTCGGCCGACCAAGACGGTCTGGCCTCATAGCCTGAATCAAGGAGAGAGAAAAATGAAGAAATTCGTCTGTACCATCTGCGGTTATGTTCATGAAGGCGATGCCCCCCCCGATAAATGCCCTACCTGCAAGGCTCCGGCAGCCAAATTCAATGAACAGCAGAGCGGCGGCGGCAGCCTGACCTGGGCCGATGAGCACCGCATCGGCGTGGCCAAGGATTTGGACCCGGAAGTAGTCGAAGGCCTCAGAGCCAACTTCACCGGCGAATGCACGGAAGTGGGCATGTACCTGGCCATGAGCCGCCAGGCCGACCGGGAAGGCTTCCCCGAAGTGGCCGAAGCCTATAAGCGCATCGCTTTTGAAGAAGCGGAGCATGCGGCCAAATTCGCCGAACTTCTGGGTGAAGTGGTTCACGCCGACACCAAGAAGAACCTGACCCTGCGCCTGGAGGCCGAACACGGGGCGACCGCCGGCAAGAAGCAGTTGGCCGCCAAGGCCAAGGAGTTGGGTTACGACGCCGTCCACGATACGGTCCACGAGATGGCCAAGGACGAGGCCCGCCACGGCTGCGCCTTCCAGGGTCTTTTGAAGCGTTATTTTTGAGCCGGCCGGTCTGAACAAGAGCGGATACCCTTCGTCGGGTATCCGCTCTTGTTCACTGGGACCATGAGGATGAAGATCCATGCCCTTGAGGCCGATTTTAAAATACCCGGATTCGCGGCTGCGCGAGAAGTCTAAGCCGATTACGGTCTTTGACCAGGACTTGCGCGACCTGGCCCGGGACCTGGCCGAGACCATGCTGGCCGCGCCGGGAGCCGGCCTGGCCGCGCCCCAGGTGGGAATTCCGCGGCGGCTCATCGTGGTGGCCGGGGCGGAGAACCATGAAGATTTTGATAATCGGGTCCTGGTTCTGGTCAACCCGCACCTGGTCAGGACCGAAGGCGAGCAGTTCTATGATGAGGGTTGCCTGTCAGTAGTGGACCTTCAGGATAAGGTGAAGCGGGCGGCCGAGGTGACCGTGGCTTTTCAGGACCTGGAGGGCCGGCCCCAGGAACTTCCAGCCGATGGCCGGCGGGCGGTCATTTTGCAGCACGAACTAGATCACCTCGACGGTGTGTTGTTTCTGGACCACCTGAGCCGGCTAAAGCGCGAAATATACAAACGCCGGTTGCGCAAGCTGCAAAAAGAGGAAGGCGATGCTTGAGGTCCGGGCCAGAGGGGGTGCAAAGAGCCCGCCTCGGCCCTGGCGCCTGGTGTTTTTCGGCAGTGCCGCCTTTGCCCGTCCGGCCCTGGAGGCTCTGGCCCGGGGACCGGACGAGGTGGTTCTGGTAGTGGCCCCCCCGCCGGCCCCGGCCGGCCGGGGCCGGCGGCTCAAACCCTGTCCGGTGGCCGAAGCGGCTGAAACCTTGGGCCTGGACCTGTGGCCGTCCCGGTCGGCCCGGTCCCCGGAAACCATCCGGGCCGTGATGGCCAGCCGGCCGGACCTCTTGGTAGTGGCCGCCTTCGGCGGCTTTTTGTCCAAAGAACTACTGAACCTGGCCCCCTGGCCGCCCCTGAATATCCATCCCTCCCTCCTGCCCCGGCACCGGGGGCCGGCCCCGGTCAACTGGAGCCTCATCCACGGCGACCGCGAGGTGGGCGTCTCGGTAATTTTCCTGGAAACAGCCATGGACGCCGGCCCCATTCTGAGGCAGAGAGCCTGGCCCGTCACCGGGCCGGACAGCGCCGAAGTCTGGGAAAACCGTCTGGCCCTAGCCGGAGCTGAAGAACTCCTGGCCGCCGTGGACGAACTGAAGAGCGGCCGGGTCATGGTTCGACCCCAGGAACCAGCCCTGATAACCATCAACCCCCTCCTGCGCAAGGCTGACGGCCGGGTGGATTTCAGCCGGCCGGCTTCGACCCTGGCCGGGCTCATCAACGGGACCGACCCCTGGCCCGGCGCGGTGGCCACCCTGGGCGGCCGGGTTCTAAAAATTTTCGGGGCCTCGCCCTCGGTGATCCACCGGCCGCCGGTGGAACCCGGCCGGGTGCTGGGCTTGGATGAGCACGGCCGCCTCCTGGTGGCCGCCGGGAGCGGGGTCCTGGCCCTGGCTGAGTTTCAGCCTGAAGGCAAAAAACGCTTATCCGCGGCTGAGTTTAACCGCGGTTATCGGCCGCATTTTTTAGATTCAGGCCCTTGACCGATTTATGAAAAAAAAAGCCCCGCCGGCCAGCCGGGGAGCCGGTCCGCGGAGGGCCGCTTTCCAGGTCTTGAAAGACACGGCCGCCGGACTCCGGACTCCGGAAGAGGGCCTGGCCATCCACGGCTTGGGCTTAAGCCCCCGGGATCTGAACCTGGCCACCGCCCTGGTCTATGAAGTCCTGCGGCATCAGAGCTATTTGGATTGGTTGTGGCAAAGCCGCCTGACGACCGGCCGGGCCGGGCCGGACCTGGCCCTAGTGTTGCGCCTGGGCCTGGCCCAACTCTTGTATTTCGACCGCCTGGGGGACCACGCGGCCGTGTCGGAAACCGTAGCCCTGGCCAAAATCCTGGTTCCCGGCCGCCACGGCTTGGTCAACGCGGTTTTGCGCGGCTTACTTCGGACACGGGACGCGGGCTCGCCTTGGCCGCCAAGCCCGCCGGCTGGCGGGCCCACCGGCCCGGACGCGGCCGCCGCCCTGGCCCTCAAACATAGTTACCCGGTCTGGCTGGTCACCGATCTCCTGGCCCGCCTGGGCCCGGCCGAGGCCGAGGCCTTGCTCACCTCCGGCAACCAGCCCACGCCGCCAACCCTGCGCCTCAATCCCCGCCGGACGACCAGAGAAGACCTGGTTCTGCCCTTCAAGGTCCGCCCCACCACCCTGTCCCCTTGGGGACTCCGGGCCGAGACCTTCGCCGGCCGGCCGGAGACCTGGCCCGGCTTTGAAGAAGGGCTCTTCGCCATTCAGGACGAGGCCTCCCAACTGGTGGGCCTCCTGGCCGGGGAACTTCCAGCCGGGACCAGGGTCCTGGACGCCTGCGCCGGCCTGGGCGGCAAGGCCCTCCATCTGGCCGCCCTCAACCCCGGCGCCCTGGTCACGGCCCAAGACCGGGATAAGGCCAAGCTGAGCCGCCTGGACCTGGAAGCCCGGCGCCTGGGCTTGGACAGCATTCGGCTGGAAACTCGGGATATCCTGGTCGATGAAGGTGCAGAAGGCGAGCCTTTCGACCTGGTGCTGGTGGATGCGCCCTGCACTAACCTGGGGGTCATCCGCCGCCGCCCGGATTTGAAGTGGAGCAAGGGGCCGGAAGATGTGACCCGGCTGGCCGGGATCCAGCTTAAGCTCCTTAAAGCTGCGGCCAGCCTGGTCCGGCCCGGCGGCCGGCTAATTTATGGCGTCTGCAGTTTCAGCCTGGCCGAGGGCCCGGAGACGGCCGCGAAATTTCTTAAGGCCTGCCCCGAATTCAGGGCGGTCCGGGAGTCCGCCTGGCCGGAGGTCCTGCGGCCTCACTTGGAAAACGGCCACCTGACCCTCTGGCCCCACCGCCACCAGACCGATGGTTTTTTCTGGGCTATGTTTGAAAGAATTGCGGGGTGATGGCGAACTTGCCACCCGTTTTACATGGGCTTACGTTGTCTTCCATGCACATACGCAGAACTCATCAGCCTTTATCTCTCCGCTCCCATCTCCACCGGTTGGACCTGTTTCCAGCCGCTGTCTGTCTGCTTGGCAACCCACAGGTCATAAGACCGCTGAAGGTGGAGCCACAATTCCGGGCTGGTTCTGAAGGCCAGGGAAAGCCGCAACGCGACAATCAGTCTCGACCATCCGGCCAGCCGTCCGGGGGCCAGGCGATTTGAAAGAAGAGGGGCCAGAGTTTTCCGGTGAGCCAGAGGCTTCGGCCGTCCCGGGCCAGGCCGTTCAAGGCCGTGTCCAGGCTGGGGGGGGAGGGGAGCCCGCGCCGGACGGCCAGGGCTCTTAAGGGTGCGGCGTCAAGCCAGAACCGGACCGTGCCGTCAGCCAGGTCTATGGCCGCCACCCGGTCCTGACCATAGACATTGGCCAGCATCAGGCCGGTGGCCGGATCCCATTCCAGTTCATTGAGGTTGTCCACCGCCGCCCTATTGTCCCGCACCAAAAGGGGTGGGCCGGCCGGGGCGAAGTCGCCGGGCTGGTGGGGATGGAGGCGGTCGGAACCGTCGGAGCGCCACAGCCGGCGGCCATCCCAAGCCAGGCCCCAGCCTTGGCCGGAATAGGTGAACTCCCGCTTGACCACCAGACTCTCAGGGTCCAGGACAAAGCCGCGTTGATTGCGCCAGGTCAGAAGATAGATTTCGTCCTCGGCCCAGGCCGCCCCTTCGGCAAAACAATCCGCGGGCAGGCGCAGGCGCCCGGCCCCCGAATCATCTAAACCCTTCGGCTCCCTGGTAAAGGCGGAGACCCCGAAACCCCCGGATGATTCAAACCAGACCCCGTCCCGGATAAAGAGACCCTGGGTGTAGCGGCCGGGGTCGTGGGGCCGGATGTTCAAGAGCCGAGGCTCCAGAACAGGCGCGGCCTGGGCCATAGCCGCCTGGGCCGGGGAGAAGAGCACCATCACGGCTAAAAGTACTGTTGATAAAGCCAAGGGCTTGTTCGTAAATAAAGATTTTTGTTCTCTGGCTAGGCGCGAACACTTTTTAAGCGCAGGAATATATGGATATATTTCGAGCATTAAAAAGTGTGAGCAACGCCGCCAGAGGGCAAAAAGATTATTTACTAAGCCCAATTAATTTTTTGGCGGAGGATGTCAACAAAGTTGCGGTCAGGGCTGACAATGAGGTTGATGCCGCTGGGGTGGCGCCGGACGCTCACCTTGTCGCCCACTTCAAGGGGCAGGCTCAACTGGCCATCGGCGACGAGATGGATGTCCGGGTCCGAGTTTTCGCTGTCCACGACTATCTCCACCGGGAAGTCCGGCGGCAGCACCAGGGGGCGGCTGGTCAGGGTGAAGGGGCAGATGGGGGTCACCACCACGGCTTCCAGGGTGGGATAGACCATGGGCCCGCCGGCTGAAATATTATAGGCCGTTGAGCCGGTGGGGGTGGCGATGATGACCCCGTCGGCCCGGAAGGACCAGCGGCCGAAGTTGCGGACCTTGAGGTTCAGGGTGATGATGCGGGACCGGGCTCCCTTGTTGACCACCACTTCGTTTAAGGCCATTATCCGGCCAAACCGGCTCAAGGGGCGGCCCTGCCGCTTGACCACCACCTCCAGGGCCATGCGCTTTTCCTGGTGATAGCGTCCGGCCAACGCTTCTTCCAGAAGATCATGCAAACGGGCCGGCTCTGTTTCAGCCAGAAACCCCAGGTAACCCTGGTTGACCCCCAACAGGGGCGTGCCATTCTGGCCCCAGGCCCGGGCCGCGTATAACAAGGTGCCGTCGCCCCCGATGGCAATGACCAGGTCGGGCGTAAAACGCGGCTTGGCCGGAGTTCCGGGCTGGGGCCGGGAACAATCCAGGCGCACTGTAAGTCCCCGGGCCTTGAGATCAACGGCGACGGCCCGGGCCATCTCGTCGCTCTTGGCCTCGTTTTTATGGACAATGACCACTTTCCGCCACAAAATCAAGTCACTTTCCTTTGGCGATCAAAATGGTTATCATGGTCAATGAGTTTGGTTGATTATACCACAGCCGCCCCCGGTTTAGGGAGATTATTAGGGAGATTAATTGCCCAGAGAAAAACGAAGAAATCTCCACCTCATTTCCCTGGGTTGCGCCAAGAACCTGGTGGACAGCGAACGCCTCCTGGGCGCTGCGGCGGAGATGGGCTTTCAGCCCGGGGCCGACCCGGCCGAGGCCGACCTTATCCTGGTCAACACCTGCGCCTTTTTGGAAAGTGCGGTGGAGGAAGCCCTGGAAACCTTGATGGCCGCCGGCCGCCAAAAGAAGCCGGGGGCCGTGCTGGTGGCCACGGGCTGCCTGCCGGCCCGCTATCGGGGCCCGGAAGGGGCAGACCTGGCCCGGGGCCTCTCGGAGGTGGATTTATGGCTTACGCCGGCTGAATACCCGGAGTTTGAAGGCCGGGTGGCCTCTTTACTGCCGCCCTCGGGCAAGCGCTCCGCGCACTCAAAAGCCTCACCGGATTCAGGTCCAGGACGAAGTCCTGGGCGCCCAGGTCGAAGTCTGGGGCGCCGCATTATAGGCACCCCGTTTTTTCGGGCTTATTTGAAGATCGCCGAGGGTTGCCACCGCCGCTGCGCCTATTGCCTCATTCCCGCCTTAAGAGGCCCCCTGGCCAGTTACGACCCTGAGTTGCTGGTCGCGGAGGCCGCGGAACTGGCCGGCGGCGGGGTCATGGAACTGACCTTGGTGGCCCAGGACCTGACAGCCTACGGCCGGGACCAGGGTCGCCCGGGCGCCCTTTTGGACCTGGTCCGGCGTCTGGCCGAAACGCCCGGCCTGGCCTGGCTGCGGCTTCTTTACGCCTATCCCGAGGGCCTGACTGAAAAGCTGGTCCGGGGATTGGCCGAAATCTCCAAGGTGCTGCCCTATTTAGACCTGCCCCTCCAGCACGCCGCCCCAGACCTGCTTCGGCGCATGGGCCGGCCCGCCGCCCCGCCCCTGAGACTGGTGGAGAGGCTGAGGCGCTGGTGGCCCGGCCTGGCCCTGCGCACCACCCTGATGGTGGGCTTCCCCGGGGAGACCGAGGCCCACTTCGCCGAACTTCAGGGCTTCGTGGCCCGGGCCGCCTTTGACCACCTGGGGGTCTTCAAATTCAGCCCGGAACCCGGTGCCCGGGCCGCGAACTTCCCGGGCCAGGTCCCGGCCGGGATCAAGGAAAAACGGCGGCGGGCCGTCCTGGCCGCCCAAAAACGGGTCTCCCTGGCCCGGAACCGGGCCCGCCTGGGCCAAGTCGTGGAGGTATTGGTGGAGGGCCCGGCCGAAGGGCCGGTGATGGCCGGGCGGGCCTGGTTCCAGGCCCCGGAGGTGGACGGCCTGATATACTTCGACGGCGACCAGCCCGAAACCGGCCGCCTGGTCCAGGCCCGCCTGGTCAAAGCCTCGGCCTATGACCTGGTAGCCCGGATCGTTTCCCCCGGCCTTGCGTTGGAGTCGTCTTTGTGCTAAAAAGATAAGTTGAATTCCTCAGAACAGTCAGCTTATTCCAAGGAAGGGCAGTTCATGTTCGGTTCCAAAAAAAAGACGCCCGGCTATTCATATTTCGCGGCGGGGGTGACCCTCAAGGGCCGGTTGTGCTTCAACGGGGTCATTCGCCTGGACGGACGGCTGCAGGGCGAGATAATATCCTCCGGCACCCTGGTGGTGGAGGAGACGGCGGTCATCATCGGTGATATCCTGGTGGAGAATATTGTCCTCAGCGGTACAGTTTACGGCAATATCCGGGCCTCCAAGCATGTCCAGCTCAACGCCACGGCCAAGGTCTTCGGGCATATCGACTACGGCGAACTGAGCATAGAGGGGGCCGTGCACGAGGGCAGTTCCCACAAGTTCAGCACTGAGGAAACGGCCGAACTGGAGATGGAATGCCGGGAGATCCTGGAAGAGGCCGTGGCCTTGGCCGACCACGAGCAGGAAGAACGTCGCATCAAGTGCGAGGGGTCGGCGATCCGGGCTCCCTCCATGAGAAAGAGAAATCCCCTCCCGGCCTCCGCCGCCATGCCCTTGCCCCTGGCTGAACAGACTTGATTTCAGCCCCGGGTCCGCCGGGCCGTTCGGCGGAACCCCTCGGCTTCGCGTGCCGTGTTCCCACTAACCCCGTCAGATCCGGAAGGAAGCAGCGGTCCGTGACGAGCGCGGGCCGTGGATCACCGGGGGGTTCCGCCGAGCGGCTTCATACAACACCGGCCGGTACGCTCCACACCTTCCCGGTAAGCGGCAACGCCTCTCTGACCAGGCAGATCACCGCGCCGAGGCCGACAGGCAGCCCCAACCTCTCCAGCCTTGAGAAGTTCCGGATCGCATTCTTGTCCGGCGAGGCGGTCTTTTTGAATTCCACAGGATACACAGTTCCGTCCCGCACGATCAAGAGATCTATCTCTCTCTGGTCAGCATCCCGATAGTAGTAGAACGGCGCCTTTAGGCCGTTGTGCTGCCAGCTTTTCAACAGTTCGCCAAAAATCCAGGTTTCCAAAACGGCGCCGGACATGGCCCCGGCTTCCAAGGTTTCCGGGGTGGACCATTCCGTCAAATAGGCGGCCAGACCGGTATCCAGAAAATACAGTTTGGGGCTTTTCACCAGGCGCTTGATGACGCTGTTGAAATAAGGCTCAAGCAGATAAACCAGCCCGGAAGCCTGAAGGATGGAAAGCCATTTCTTGGCCGTATTCGGCGCCACATCGGCATCCCGCGCCAGTTCAGCCAGGTTCAGAAGCTGGCCGGTGCGGGCCGCCGTGGCCCGCAAGAAACGCAGAAAGGCCATTTCATCCCCCACCTGGGCCAGGTCGCGCACATCCCGCCCCAGATAGGTCTGGACATAGGAACCCAGGAACATATCCCTATCCAGGTTTCCATCCAGGGCCAAGGCCGGAAAAGAGCCGCGCCAGATGGCGGCATACAACTCCTGAAGCCTAAGGCCGCCGCGCTCATAGGCCTGGAACAGTTCCGCCCCAGGCAGAAACGGCTTATGGGGTTTTCCCAGGACTTCCTGGCGGGACAGGCCGAAAAGCCGCATCAGGCCCACCCGCCCGGCCAGTGATTCCGATACATTCTTCATGACCTGGAATTGCTGTGAACCGGTCAGCCAGAATTGTCCCGGCCGATGGCCGCCGCTATCCACAGCCATTTTTATATAGGGCAAAAGCTCCGGAGCGTATTGAATCTCGTCGATCAGCACCGGGGCGGGAAAGCGCTGCATGAAAAGAGCCGGGTCCTGCCGGGCCAGGTTCAAAACCAGCGGGTCGTCCAAGGTGACATATAAACGGTCCGGGCCGCCCAAATGCCGGAGCAAAGTGGTTTTTCCGACCTGACGCGCCCCGGTGATCAAAAGAACGGGAAAATGTTCGGCCGCGTTGAGGACAGGCTGTTCAATGGTTCGAGGCGAATACATGGCGGATTCTTTCGTTTAAAATGCAGCCCGAATGCATTTTAAACGAAAAAAATGGGCCTGTCAATCTGGGGAAGGCGGCCTCTAAAAAATTCCGGCCGCTTTTTTCTCCTTGATTTCGGCGTTCAAAAGCTCGTAATTGGCCAGGATTTGGTCCCGGCCGACCAAGGCCTCGAAATGCCCGCACAGAACTATTTCCACCTCGCCCAAGGCCTCCAGGAGCGCCACGCTGGCATACATGGCCGCGCCCGAGCCGCCCGGATAATCAATGGCCCCGATGGTGCCGGGGAAATAAGTGTCGCCCACGATCAGGAGCTTTCTTGCCGGCCAGTGGAGGCTCAGGCTGCCGGGGCTGTGGCCGGGGGTCAGATATAACCTCAGGCCCGGATCGACCAGCCCCAAGGGGCCCTCGTCCAGTTCCACCAAGGTGAGGTCGGGAACCGGCATATTCCAGTTCTCATAAAAACAGGCGGCCTCACTTCGGAAAAACCCGGCTTCGGGTTTGGACAGGGCCAGAGGCATCCCATATTCCGAACTGAGTATGCGGCCGGCTTCCAGGTGGTCAGGATGGCTGTGGGTGAACAGGGCCATCTTGAATTTGGCCGGCTCTAAGCCGTCGGCTTCGATTTTCTTTTTCAGCCCGGGCCAGTAAAAACCCGCGCCCGCGTCAACGATGATTTTTTCAGCCCCGCCGAGAACCACGGCATTGCTGGAAAACTCGCCGGGCTGGCCGAAGGGGCCGAAGCAATAGAAGTAAACATCCGGAGCTATCAGCATGGATCTCCCCGCTTTCTAATGGACGGTGAAGACAGCCGCGCTGGTCTTCACCACTTCGCCCCCTTTAAGGCCCCGCACTTCCAGGCGGGCCCGGCCGCGCTCCAGGGGCACCAGGCAATGGGACAGCCCCCGGCCGGTCGCAGCCTGTCTTTTCAGTTCCCGCCCGTTCAAAAGCCAGACCAGTTCGTCCGTCTCCCCGTCGCTCCGCACCTGGGCCTTGAGCTTCTGGGTCAGGGTGTTGAGTCCCGGGTCCAGGGCGTAGATCTCCCCGTTCAAGGGCCGGACCAGCCCGAAACCCCCGGCTGTTCGGCCCAAAACCTGTTCATCCCCATCCTGGTGCGGGCAGATTTCCGGCGGGGCCGACTTGGCCAAAAAATATTCCTTTTTCCGGTTGGGGCAATCCGGCCCGGCCAGAAGCCCACTCACCGGGCAGGCTTCCAGGGTCACGAGGCCGGGGGGGACTGGAAACTCTTCCGGCCTGATTTTTTCAGCCAAGAGGTCGCTGACCCGCCGCCAGATGGTTCCGGCTCCGGTCACTCCGGAGACTCCGTTCATGGGCCGGGCCTGGAAATCACCGGCCCAGACGCCCACGACAAACCCGGTGGTGTAGCCCAGGCACCAGTTGTCCCGAAAGCTCCGGCTGGTGCCGGTCTTGACCGCCGCCGGGTAGGGCGGGTCCAGGGTCCGCCCCTCCCCGAAGCCGGTGAGGCGGGCCAGGGGGTCGCTTAAGATGTCCGTGACCAAAAAGGCGGCCTCCGGGCTGAAAACAGGCGTAACCTGGGGCGCGGCCTGAGTCTCCTGGCCTTTTAGAATGACTTCCGGCCGAAAGAAGCCGTTGTCAGCCAGGGCGGCGTAGGCCAGGGTCAGGTCTTTAAGGCGCACTTCGCCGCCGCCCAGGGCCAAAGTCAGGCCGTAATAATCAACGGGCCGGTTCAGGCTGGTCAGGCCCAAGGCCTGAAGACGGCCCAGAAAAGGCGAAAGGCCCAAGCCGGCGGCCAGGCGGATCGCCGGGAGATTCAGAGAACTGGCCAGGGCCAAGCGGGCCGGGACCGGGCCGTGGACCGTGCGGTCATAGTTGGAAGGACTGAAGCTGCCCCCCTGGGCCAGGTAATCCGCGGGCGCGTCGCTCAAAAGGGAGGCGGGGTGGATCAGCCCGCCGTCAAAGGCGGCGGCGTAGAGAAAGGGCTTGAGGGCCGAGCCGGGCTGGCGGAGGGCCAGGACCCCGTCGTTCTGGCCTTCGTCGCTGAAAAAATCGGCCGAGCCCACCCAGGCCAGCACCTGGCGGTCGGGATGGGAAAGCACCAGCACCGCGGCCTGGCTCAGGCCCTGGGCCTGGAAGCTCCGGACCGTTTCCCGCACGATGTCCTCGACCTGGACCTGGAGGTCCAGGTCCAGAGTGGTGGTTATGACGGGCAACGGGGCCGGGCCGAAACCGCGCCGTACCTGGCTGACAAAGTGGGGGGCCAGAAAAGGGGTGGACCTGGCCGCCAGGGCCAGGGGTTCGGTTTCGGCCCGGGCCAGTTCCGGGCCGCTCAAACGGCCCTGCCGGGCCAGCCGCTTGAGGATCAGCCCGCGGCGGGCCAGGGCCGGCCGCGGGTCCTTGAAGGGGTCGAGAGCCCCGGGCGAAGCGGGGAGCCCGGCCAGGAAGGCGCTTTCAGCCCAGGACAGGTCGCGGACGGACCGGCCCAGATAGACCGAAGCCGCGGCCGCGAAACCCTCGGTCAACCGGCCGCAGGGGGCCCGGTTTAGATATTCGGCCAGGATGCGGTCCTTGGAGTTGTGGCGCTCTATCAACAGGGCCCACCACAGTTCCCTGAGTTTGCGGTCGAAGGTGCGGGGCCCGGGGGTCAGGCCCCGGCTCAGGCGGGCCAACTGCATGGTGATGGTGGAACCGCCGCTCTCGATGCGCCCGGCCCGGAGATTGCGCCAGGCGGCCCGCAAGAAAGCCAGGGGATCAAAGCCCGGGTGAAGGTGGAAGCGTTTATCCTCAGCGGCCAGCACCGCGGCCACCAGGCGGGGGCTGAATTCGTCCAGGGGCCGCTCGGACCTCAGGGCCGGCCGGGGGGGCAGGAATTCCTTGAGGAGCCGGCCCTGGCGGTCCGTCACCCGGACCGACCAGTTCCAGGCCTCCGCGTCCAAGGGGTCGGGCCATAGGCCCAGGGCCAGCCAGAAAAGCCCCAGGACCGCCAAGGCGGCGGCGCAGATCAGGGCCGGTTTTCGTCGGGGCAATTTTTCAAGTCTCCGGCGTTTCAGCCGCCGCCCAGATTATCTCCGCCACCAGCCGGCCGCAGTCCACTAGTTGGGCGATGGACTGCTCCTCCCGGGGGGTGTGCACCTGGTCGAAGCCTGGGGCCAGGCCCACCGAGATCAGGCCGTGCTGGTTGAAATGGTTGCCGTCCGAACCTCCGCCGCTGCCCGTGACTTGGACGCTGAGGCCCAGGTTTTTCATGGCCCGGCGGGCCAGGTCAATGGCCGGGTGGTCTTCTTCGACCCGGAAGGTCAGGTATTCAAGCTGGACCTCCATTTCGACCTCGGCCCCGAATTCCCGGGCGGTCTCCTGAAAGACCCGCCTCACCCGCTCGATATAGGCCTCCAGTTCCGCCTGGTCGGTGCTGCGGGCCTCGCCCTTGATCTCGCAACGCTCGCAGATGATGTTGGTGGCCTGCCCGGCCTGGATGATGCCGAAATTGCTGGTGCTCACGGGCGACAGCCGGCCTTCGGGGAGGCGGGTGAGGGCCGTGGCCGCCACCCTTATGGCCGAAAGGCCCGTCTCCGGGGCGATGCCGGCGTGGGCGCTACGGCCGTGGACCGTGATCAGGAAGGTATATTGGGTGGGGGCCTGGTTGACGATGGTGCCCAAGGGGCCGCCGCAATCCAGGACGAAGGCTGTCCGGGCCTTGAGCCGGCTATGGTCCAGGTGCCGGGCTCCCAGGAGCCCCATTTCCTCGGCTACGGAAAAGACGACCTCCACCTCGCCGTGGGGTCGGCCCGCCTCCCGCACCCGCCGGAGGCCGTCCAGAATGGCGGCCAAGCCCGTCACGTCGTCGGCCCCCAGGATGGATGTGCCGTCGCTGGTTATGACCCCCCGGGCCTCGTCCACCACCGGCTGGATGCGGCCGTGGTTTTCCACCCGGTCCAGGTGGGCGGAAAACATTATCACGGGCCGGCCGGCCTCGCCGGGCAGGCGGGCGATGAGGTTGCCGGCCTCGCCGTTGATACGGCCGCCGACATCGTCCTCTTCCACGGTCAGGCCCAGGGCGGTCAGCCGGGTCCGGAGGTCGTCGGCTATGGCCCGCTCCTTAAGGGAGTTGACATTCAACCGGACCAGGTCCAGGAAATCTTCGACTATGGGGGCTGTGGACATTGGAATTCAGGGGGTTCAATTTCACTTCAGGCGGTAGGTGATCAGGCCGTGGGTGGGATCGTAGGGCGAGACGGCCACTTCCACCCGGTCGCCCATGAGTACGCGGATCTTAAAGCGCTTGAGACGGCCCGAGAGCATGGCCCGTATTTTTACGCCTTCCGCGGTTTCAACTTCCATGTGGCCGCCGCCCAGGGTCTGGGTGACCTTGCCTTCCAGTTTGATCAGGTCTTCTCTAGCCAAGATCACCTCTCAAGGTTTTTGGATGATACTTAATATTTTATTGTATCCCACCGGCCCCAGATTCGTCAATGTTTTTTGCTGGCTCTGTTGACAACACAGCGCAAATAAAGGCTTGCTATTTTGCCGGGACTAATCTAGCCTGATCATCTAGCCGTCAACTGGCTGCCTGGAGGCAAATATGCAAACCCAATGGCCCCTTCAAGATGCGAAAAATCAGTTCTCTAAAGTTGTGGACAGTGCTCTCCAGGGCACTCCTCAAGTGGTAACCAGGAGAGGCGTTCCAGTGGTCGTAGTGCTCGCCGCCGAGCAATACGATTTGCTTACCCAAAAAGAACAGGCTGAGAACGGCTTTGCCCGGCTGCTTTTATCCATGCCGACAGAGGCGGAAGATAAGGGCGAGAACTGCGGACAGCTTGACCTGGCTCTCAGGGAGGTCGAATTCTGATGTACCTCCTGGATACAATGGTGCTGTCTGAGTTGAGGAAAAAGGAGCGCAACCCGGGTGTAACTCAATGGCTTTCAGGCAAATCCGACCGGGAGCTTTTTGTCAGCGTGGTCAGCATAGGGGAGATCACCAAAGGAATAACTCAACAGGACAAGCGGAACGAGGAATTTGCCAAAACATTGAGGCAATGGCTGGAAAAACTTCTGTTGCTCTACAAAGAGAGGATACTGCCAATAGATATTCCCATAGCCAAAAGATGGGGCGAGCTAAGCGTAGGGGTGAATAACGTGGATATCTTGCTGGCCGCCACCGCCCTGGAACATAACCTGACCATAGTGACGCGTAATGAGAGACATTTTAGCCGGATAGGAGTGAACATCATAAACCCTTGGCGGTGAAGCCGGTTCAGCGGGAAAGGGTCGTCCGGTAAGTGGTCTGGCCGCGCTGGATGGTCACGGAAACGGCGGGTTTGAAGCGGGCGGCCAGCACGGCCCCGGCCAGGTCCCGGACCCCGGCCGTCCGGCGGTCGCCCAGAGCCAGGAGCCAGTCGCCCTGGCGCAGGCCGGCCCGGCCGGCCGGGGAGGATTCCGGCGGCCGCTGAAGCACCAGTTTTCCGCCCTGCTCCGAAACCACAAGGCCGTAGAGCGCGCCGGCCAGGGCCAGGGCCTCGGCGGTCGTGACCTGGCGCGGGGTCAGGCTGAAGGTCAGGGCTCGACCATCGCGGGTCACCTCGGCCGCGACCGGCCGCTCCTGGTCCAGGCCGGCCAGAATCAGTTCATAGTCGGCCAGGGTGTCCACCGGGGCGCGGTCCAGTTTCCGGAGGATGTCGCCCTTTTTAAGGCCCGCGGCCGCGGCCGGGCCGCCCTCGGTCAGGCTGACTACCAGGCAGCCGGTCTCCCCCCGCCGGGGGCGGCCGGATTCAGCCAGGTCCAGTCCCAGGTCCAGCCCCGGCCCGCCCCGGGCCAGGCGGGCGGCCACGCGCCGGACCTGGTTGGAAGGTATGGCAAAGCCCAGGCCGTCGCCCCGGATGATGGCCGTGTTGAGGCCCACCAGTTCCCCGTCGAGGTTCAACAAGGGTCCCCCGGAGTTGCCGGGGTTGATGGCCGCATCGGTCTGGATGAGGTTTTTCAGGACCTCGCCCCGGCGGCCCAGGGGCACTTCCCGGTCAATGGCGCTGACAATGCCCACCGTGGCCGTATGGGTGAGGCCGAAGGGATTGCCGATGGCGATGACGGTTTCGCCGATCATCAGGCCGTCGCTGTCGCCCACGGGGATCTGAGGCAGGTCCTGGGATTTTACTTCCAGCACGGCCAGGTCGCGGCCGGGGTCGGCTCCCAGGAGTTCGGCTGAAAGTTCCCGGCCGTCGGCCAGGGCCACCACTATCCGCGAGGCCCCGCTCAAGACATGCTCATTGGTCACCACCAGGCCTTTCCGGCCGTCGATGATGACCCCTGAGCCCAGGCTGGTGGTCGGCCTGGCCAGACCTCTCGGACCCAGGTCGCCGAAAAAACGCCGGAAGAAGTCATCGACGAAGGGGTCGCGGGCGAAGGGCGAGGAGCCGCTGGAGACTTGGGCGGGAATCTGGGCATAGATGCTGACCACGGCCGGCTTGGCCTTTTCAATGGCCGCGACGATGGGTGTGCGCCGCCCGGCCGGGCCGGCTCGGCCGGGGTCGAGGGGAGTCCAGGGGTCTTGGGCCAGGGCCAGGGTGGCGGCCCAGAAGAGGCCGCCGAACAGAAGGACGGTTGCGACAGCCCCGCGGGCAGTCATATTATCTCGCCTCGCAGCCGGGCGATGCGTTCCTCCAGAGGGGGATGGGTGGCGAAGAGATTGCTCAGCGATCGCTGGCTTAAGGGGTTGACAATATACAAATGGGCCGCGGCCGGGGCGGCCTGCCGGGCCTGGCCCTGCCGGCGGCCCAGCTTGTCCAAGGCCGAGGCCAGGCCATGAGGAGTCCCGGCTATGTCGGCCCCCCCGTCGTCGGCCAGGTATTCCCGCGAGCGGGAAATGGCCGCCTGGATGATGAGGGCCGCCACCGGGGCCAGGAAGGCCATCAACAGGGCCGCCACCGGGTGACCCCGGTTCCGGTCGGAACCGAGGAACATGAAGCCGAAGCGGGTCATATTGGCCAGGAGCATGACCGCCCCGGCCAGGACCGCTGCCAGGGAACCCACCAGGATGTCGCGGTTCTTGACATGGGTCAGCTCATGGGCCAGCACCCCGGCCAGCTCCTCACGGTTCAAAAGGTTCATTAAGCCCGTGGTCACGGCCACCACCGCGTGGCGGGGGTTACGCCCGGTGGCGAAGGCGTTGGGGGCCGGGTCGTCCACCACGGCCAGCCGCGGCATGGGCAGCTCCGCCCTCTCGGCCAGATGGGCCGTCAGGGCGTGGAGTTCCGGGGCCGTTTCCGGGCCCACCAGCCGGGCTCCGGTCTGGGCCAGGACCAGATCGGCCGAAAACCACCAGGCCCCTAAGTTCATCACCAGGGCCAGGACCAGGGCGGCCTTCAACCCCTGGTCTCCCCCCAGAAGGAGGCCGAAGGACAGGACCACCAGGGTCAGGGCGGTCAACAGGAGGCCTGAACGGATATGATTGTCTAGCATGGTTTGTATTTACTCGGCCGCTAAATATCGCAACTTCTTAGGTGATTACATCATTCAAAAAAACGGCGCACTGTCTTGAAGTTGGCCCTGACCCGATCCGCTCCGACCACGGCCGGGCCGTGGCCGGGCAGGACCAGATCGACTTTTTCCAGTTCGGACAGGCGGCCCAGGCTGGCCTCCAAGGCCCGAAGGTCGCCGCCCTTGAAATCGGACCGGCCAATGGAGCCGGCAAAGAGCACGTCCCCGGTTATCAGCACCCCGGCCTCGGGCCAGTGGAGGCAGAGACTGCCCGGGGTGTGGCCGGGGGTCAGGTGGAGTTCCACAACCTTGTCCCTCAAGTCCAGGGGGCCCGGCTCCAAAAGGCGGCCGATGGAGCCCCGGGGATAGTCCAGGCCCATCCAGGGAAAGAATTCCCGGCCCGGCCCGGCCAGGAATTCGGCTTCGATGCCGCTCATGGCCTGGACCGCGCCATAGTCGAATTCCAAAAACTCCCCGGCCTCCATGTGGTCGGGGTGGCAGTGGGTGTGGAAGACCAGGCTGATGTCCCGGGGGCTTAATCCGTCTTCCTCCAGCCTGGCTGCCAGGGCCGGCCATAGGTGCTTGTGCCCGGGGTCGATGAGAACTTTTTCCGGGCCGTCCAGCACGATGGTGTTGCAGTTGTTTTCCCCGGACGAACTGAAGGGGTAGAAATAAACCGAAGGGGCCACCCGCATGATTGTCTCCTTATTATAAAACCTGTTTTCAACCTTTAAAAATAAGTCAAGTTCCCGCCCCCGTCAAGCCAAGACTTCGTCCGCCCCGGCGAAGTGTGCTATAATATAAGGCCAATCCAAAGAAAGGATCAGGACATGCGGACCATCCGCGGCATATCGAGGGGCCTTAACAACGGCGGAAAGTTGGCCCTGCTCATGGGCGACTTCCTGGACGAGTTCTACCGCCAGGAAGGGAAAGAACGGACGGCCAGGCTGGCCGAAGAGCCCGCGCCGACCCATCCTGAATCATGGCACGGCCCATACTTGGCGGCAACCGCCCATAAGCTGGCCAACGACTCGGGGCTGGAGCCGCCACAGTGGGCCTTCAATCCCGCCTTCAGCCTTCCGGGGGACAGACCCTATATTGCGGAACGGGCCACCGGCGACCTGCGCTCCTACTATCTGTTGGCCTCCCCCGGGGAATTCAAGTCCCGCAACATTTTCACCTCGCCCAATTGTCTTTCAAGGGTCTAAAATGCCGAATAGGGAAGAACTCCTTGAAGCTTTATCCGAAATCGGCCGCAGACTCGAGGCTGAAGGAAAGAGCGGACAGGTTATCCTAGCCGGCGGAGCCAGCATGTGCCTGGTCCATTCCGCCCGAGAAACAACCGAAGATGTCGATGCCCTGTTTGAACCGCAGGCCGCTTTCATGTTCCATGCCATTGAAGTTGGGATGAAATATGGTTGGCCGCCAGGCTGGCTCAACGAGGAAATTCGGGCCTTCATGGACGAATCAGCCCCAAAGGACCTATTCATCACCCTGCCCGGGCTTCAGGTATTCAGTGTCGTTCCGGAATATCTTCTGGCCATGAAAATCAAGGCCAGCAGGGCAGGCACCTCGGACCTCGACGATGCGGAATTCCTCATGCGGAAGCTGGGCCTGTCAACCGAGGATGAGGTCAAACAAAGGCTGTCCGCCTTTCTGGATTTCGACATGCTTGGCCCAGGGCCTAGGTTTGCGTTCAGGGAGATGGCCAAGCGACTGGCCGGCTCTTCCGTCTGAAGCCCGGCCCCCGGCTTTGGCCGGAATACCACATTATGTTTTATTTTCCGGCCAAATAATGTTAAGTTAAATATCAATACCAGCCGCGCCAGCCGTAAAGGAGTGTCTATGCCGCCGAGCCACCGCCTTGAATTGGTCAACGAGTCGCCCCTGGCCGGCCAGATGGTCGTCTATCTTGAAGATCCGGAAACAGCCGATGGGTTCCCCCTGGTCTGGCAGAGCCGGGACTGCGGGCCCGGCCGGTCGGTTCGGCTGGACTGGAACGAGGACTTCGGCCTGACCTGCGGCGCGGCGGCCAAACCCGGCTTCGCCTTCAGCGGCGGAGATATCCAACCCGCCGGGCCCGGCGCCGAGTCCTTTCTCCTGGTCCGTTCCGCCTCGGGCTACAGCCTGAAACCGGCCGGAGCGGCCGGGGATTCCGAATATGTGCCGGAAGAGATAGCCGCCGGCTTCGTCCTGTCCCTCAAACCGGGGGAACAGCGCCGGAGCCTGGCCGACCTGGTCCGGGACCAGCCCCCCCTTCCTCCGGCCCGGCCCGGCCGCTTTCAGGTCCTGGTCAAGCCGGACATTCCGGATCTGGCCGTGGCCCTCTGCCTGGAGGGTCGGCCGGCCCTCCTGCGACCGGCCAAATCCGGCCTCAGTTTTCCCGCCCGGCCGCGCTACGGACTGGTCTTCGGCTCTTTCGAGGAGGGCCTGGTGCTGGACCTGGACCAGGTGGTCCTGACCACGATTCTCGACTTTCCCGGCGGATCGCTCCGGGCCGTTTTCCGCCGGGACTGCCTCTGGGAGGTTTCTCCGGGCGGCTGATAATCTTGACTTAGGTGGTCTATCCAGGTAAAATATTAAGGATATTGTTTTTGTCTCCGGCAAAGCCGGCCAAGGGCAGGGGGCGTTTAGAGGTGAGGTCGGCTTTTTTACAGCGCGGCGCTGACGTTTAAAAATGGACCTGGGCGCCTTTCTGAGGCCGGGAGCCCAAGCGGCCGTCCTTCTGGCCCCTGCCTCTGAAGGAGAGGCCGCCGGTCCGACCGTCCTTGGCCGGCTAGTCCGGCGGGGGGCGCGCTTAAGCTGGCTCTGCGCCGCTCCGGAGCCCCCGGGCCGGAGGTTGAGCCTGACCCTGGACCTCCCCGGCTTCAGCCTGGACCAGGAGGGTGACCTTTGCCCGGCCGGACCTTCGGACACGGCCGCCGTGGTCCTCCTGGCCGAGGTGCGGGGCTGCCGGCCCTGGGGCCGGGAATATGCGTTGCGTCTGTCTCTCCTGGGACGAATCTGGCCGTAATTCATTTTGTCAGGATGCCTAATGAACAGTTCCCCTCCTCCCATCATAGCCTTTGAACTGGGTGTCGGCGAATTCCGCATCGTGACCCAGGAAGCGGTTTACCAGATCAAGGTCTGCCCGGACCTGGTGGAGGCCACCCGGCCGGGCGGGGCTCCAGGCGAGGTCCCGCCGAGCGAGGCCAAGGGCGAGGGCGAGGACGCCAACACCTTTTTCCAGGAAATCTCCCAGGAACTCTTCGACAAGGTGGGCCGCCTGGCCCGACAGCTCTCGGTCTCGGTGGAAGAACTGCCCGGGGATACGCACGCCGACACCCTGGGCGCCACCGACCAGCAACTGGAACACGCCAAGGGACAGTTGGAAGAGGTCATCGACCTGACGGAAAAAGCCTCCATGAGCATCATGGATTCGGCCGACGAGATCCAGGACCACCTGACCCAGTTGCGGGACCGGATAGACCTTTTAAAGGGCCTGGATTTCATGGCCGAGGCCGGAACCGAGGCCGCGCCGGCCGAATCTGAGACCCCGGCCCCCGGGGCGCCCGCCGGGTCCGCGCTCCTGGAAAAGCTGGCCGAGATGAGCACCCTCATCGACAGCCTCCTTTCAGCCGGGCCTGACGAGGCGCGGCCTACTGCAGTGCTTACGGTAGAGCCGCCGGCCCCCCCCCCGCCAGCGCCGCCGGCCACGCCGGCTCCGGCCGCGCCGGCTGCCCCTGCTGAAAAGATCACCGTGATCCACTTCGATGTCGAGGTGGTCTTTCAAACCCTTTATGAACTCTGCACCAACGAGTCGGTCAAAGACCATATCCGGATCATGCGGGAGGCCCAGGCCAATGATTTCGACGGCCTGGACATTTCCGCCAAGCTGACCGAAATGGCTTCCACCGTGGAAGTGGAGGACGGCTTTTACAATTTCCCCATTACCGCCATCCTTAAAATCCTTTACGGCGCCACCGCCTCCGAGGAACACCGCACCACCTTGAAAAAAATGAACCAGACCGCGGCCAGCATTTTTCTGGACAGCGTGTTGCCGGTCGAGGGTGAAGCCATGGAAATCGAGGCCGCCGGGGACCTGTCCGAGGCGGCCCCGCCCGACCCGGTATCACCGGAGCCGGCATCGCCGGAGCCGGCCGAACCCGCTCCGACAGCCGAGCCCGCCACAACGGCCGGCCCTGTCCCGGCCGGACTCCGGACCCTCCGGGACCTGACCGCGGAACTGGAAGACCTGGCCCGGTCCGGGTCCCCGGCTCCGGCTGAAGGCGGGGCGGGCGCCTCCATCCCGGCCCGGGACCGCGACACCATTGTCCAGACCGTCGCCCAGGCCGACGAACTTATCCACAAGACCGGCCGGCATCTGACCCATATTCTGGAAACCCTTTCTTTTCAGGATCTCTCGGGCCAGCGCATCAAGAAGGTGGTCGCCCTCATAGGGGATATCCAGACCCAGCTTCTGTCCATCCTGGTGTCCGTGGACGCCAAGCTCAAGGTCCACCAGCAGGCCGGCCGGGACCAGGCGCCCGACCCGGAAAAGACCGCCAAAATGGCCCAGGACGAGGTGGACAAGGCCCTGGAAAAACTTACGGCCAGCCCCTCGGAACTTTTGGGCCCGGGGGCGGAACACCGCCTGAACCAGGGCGCGGTCAACGATCTTCTGGCCCAACTTGGTTTCTAAGACAATATCCTAAATGCCTAACCGTCAAAACAAAGATAAAAAAATTTGGGTTTTCTGGCTTTTGTGGCTCATGGCTGCGGCAGCCTGCCTGCCCGTGACCACCAAATCCTCCACCAGCCCGGCCGGCGGGAGCCAGCCTCTTCTGAGCCAGGCTGAGGCGGCCTATGCCCAGGGCCGGTTCGGTCCGGCCGCGGATTACTACCGCCAATTCCTGGCCGGGGAACCCGAGTCCCCCGGTCTGGAAGCCGTTTGGGCCTCTTATGGCCTGGCCGCAGAAAAGGCCGGGCGTTTTTCCGAGGCGGCCCAGGCTTACGAGGGGCTCTTAAGCCGCTTTCCAACCAGCGACTTCGCCCGCGAAGCCCGGGGCCGGCTGCTGTCCGTTCATCTGGCGGCCGGAGAGGGCGCCGCGGCCGAGCGCCTGGCCGGCCAGCTCCTGGCGGCCGAGGCCGACCCCGGGCGCCGGACGGACCTGAGCCTGGCCCTGGGGCGGGCCCAGTGGCTGACCGGAAACTTCAAGGAAGCCACCGGAAGTTTTCTGGAGGTCATAAAACAGAAGCCCGGTCCGACCCGGCTGGAGGCGGCCCGGAAGGGGGTCCTGGGCAGTTTGGTCCGCCTGGACTACCAAAGCCTGGTGACCATCCAGCAGAATTCCGGTCAGGATTTCCCGGGGGCTGAAGCCACCTATCTCCTGCTCTACCAGACGGCCTCGGCCGGCCGCCAGGACCACGCCGGGGCCATGGCCGAATACTTCCGGCGCTATTACAGTGGAAGTCCTCTTTTGGCCCAGGCCGAGGCCGTGGTCCAGGCCCTGGCCGCCAAGGCGGCCCTGCCGGCTCCGGCCTTCGGGGCCGACTATGATCCGCGGGCAGAGCTGGCAACGGCCCTGGTGGCCGTTCCCCAGGAAGGGGGCGGCCCGGACCTGGGGTTCCAACTGCCGTCCGGCGGGGTGACCCTGGCCGTCCTCCTGCCCTTGAGCGACAAGAAAGGCGCCGGCCAGTTCGCCCGGGAAGTGGTCCGAGGCCTGGAACTGGCGGTCAAGGAACTGGCCCCCGGCCGGGTGAACCTGACCGTCCTGGATACCGGCGGGGTCCCGGACCAGGCGGCCCGCCATTTCGCCCAGGCCGCCGCCGACCCGCGGGTGCTGGCGGCCGTGGGCCCCATCTTGCGTGATGAGGCCGTGGCCACGGCCGAAGCCGCCGGCCGGTCCGACCTGCCCCTCATGGTCATCAGCCAGGCCCCGGACCTGCCCCGGATGGGCCCCAATGTTTTCCGCCTCTTCCTCACGCCCCGCCACCAGGCCGAGGCCCTGGCCCGCCACGCGGTCCGGACCCAGAACCACCAGGCGCTGGGGGTGATCTATCCCGATGACAATTACGGCCGGGTCGTCCTGGCCGCCTTTCAGGCCGAGGTCGCCCGCTTGGGCGCCCGGGTGACGGTGTCTGACCGCTACAACCCCAAAAACCCCGACCTGGAGGCCGTGGCGGCCCGCCTGACCGGCGGCCAGGCCGCCCGCCGGGTATCCACAGACTACCAGGCCAAGGTGGGCTGCACAGCCATATATCTGCCGGACTCGCCCGGACCCGTGGCCCAGCTTTTGCCCCTCCTGGCCTTTCACGACATAACCCGGATGCCCTTTCTGGGTTCGGCCCTCTGGCTGGACGACCCGGACTTCCTGGCCGGCTCGGCCCGTTATCTGCAAGGGGCGGTCATCCCCGCCCCCTTAAGCGAATTGAGCCAGCGCCCGGAAAGCCGGCGTTTCTTCGACGGCTTCAGGCAGGCCTACGGCCACGCCCCCGGCCAGCCCGCCGCCTATGGCTATGATGCGGGCCTGGCCCTCATCCGGGCCCTGGGCCAGGGAGACGTCAGCCGCGAGGCTCTGCGCCGGACCCTGGCCCGGGGCGGCCAGACGCTAGGCGTCACCGGGCCCTTCAATTTCGACCAGGACGGCGAATACCAGGTGGAACCGGCACTTTTGACCATCCAGGAACGGGAGTTTGTGCTTCTGCGGGAACCCGGCCCTGTGGGGGAACGCAGTTCCCCCACACCCCCACAAACAGGGCCTTAGGGCTGAAAAATCAAGGGGGCCCGGGGGCAACGACCCTCGGGAAAACACTAAATAGGAGAGCGCTATGTTTCCCATAAGCGATGTCCATGCGAGCGAGATTCTGGATTCCCGGGGCTTCCCCACCGTGGCCGTGGAAGTGTGGCTGGACGAGGGCTTCTGCGGCTATGCGGCCGTGCCTTCAGGGGCTTCCACCGGTCAGCACGAGGCCCTGGAACTGCGCGACAAGGACCCCAAGCGCTACGGCGGCAAGGGGGTCCTCAAGGCTGTCAAAAACGTCAACGAAATCATCGCCCCGGCTATCCTGGGCCTCAACGGCCTGGACCAGGCCGGCGTGGACCAGGCCATGATCAAGCTCGACGGCACGGCCAGCAAATCCAAGCTGGGGGCCAACGCCATCCTGGGCGTGTCCATGGCCGTGGCCCGGGCCGCGGCCGAGGCCGTGGATCTGCCTCTCTACCGCTACCTGGGCGGCGCCGGAGCCCGGCAACTGCCCCGCCCCATGATGAACATCATCAACGGCGGCTCCCACGCCAACAACAGCGTCGATTTCCAGGAATTCATGATCATGCCCCTCTTCGGCGACACCTTTGCCGAAACCATCCGCTGCGGCTCCGAGGTGTTTCACGCCCTGAAGAAACTCCTCAATGACGCGGGGTTCACCACCGCCGTCGGCGACGAGGGCGGCTTCGCCCCCAATTTCAAGAACAACGAAGAGGCCCTGGAATACATTGTCAAGGCTATCAAGGCCGCCGGCTACAAGCCCGGCACCGATGTGGTCATCTGCCTGGACGCCGCTTCCTCGGAATTCTATGACGAAAAGAAGAAAAAATACGTTTTCGCCAAGAGCGACAAATCCGCCCACAGCTCCGATGAAATGACCGCCCTCTACCAGGCCTGGGTCAAGAAATATCCCATCCGCTCCATTGAGGACGGCCTGGCCGAGGACGACTGGGCGGGCTGGACCAAGCTGACCGCCGCCATGGGGGGCAAGACCCAGTTGGTGGGCGACGATCTCTTCGTCACCAACACCAAGCGTCTGAGCCGGGGCATTGCGGAAAAGGCCGCCAACTCCATCCTCATCAAACTCAATCAGATCGGCTCGGTCACCGAGACCCTGGAGGCCATTGAAATGGCCCACAAGGCCGGGTTCACGGCCGTGGTCTCCCACCGCAGCGGGGAAACCGAAGACACCTTCATCGCCGACCTGGTCGTGGCCACCAATTGCGGCCAGATCAAGACCGGCAGCGCTTCCCGCAGCGAACGCATCGCCAAGTATAACCGCCTCCTGGTCATAGAGCAGGACCTGGGTTCCGCGGCCGTCATCCGGAAACCATTCTGAGAGCCTCAAGCGATTTGAAAGGCCGGCAGAGCCGGACCTTTAAATCGCTTGGCTCTATCAAAGGGACGCGGGGGGCCAAAGGCCCCGCGTCCCTCTTAAATTTTATAAACTCCCTCCAATGGCCGATAAGTTATAAGTACAGCGCCGGGGGAGAGATATGGCTGAACGCGGCCCCAAGTTCTTATTGCCCAGGTTTTTATTGATAGCCTTGCCGACTCTGGCCCTGGCCTTGGGTCTGGCCTTGGCCGCGGCCTATTTCCGGCCCCAACCCCGGTCCCAACCCCAGCCTCAGCCCCAGCCTCAGATTGTCCCCCTGCCCTTTTCGGGCCCGGCCGAACGACATTTCCTGGGTTCGGTCAGCTTTGATCTGCCGGCCGGATTTCAAGTGACTTCCGGCCGCCTCCAGCTTTTCTGCCAGGGCCCCCCCAGCCTCACCCGGGTCCGGGAAATACCCACTCCGCCCCTGGACCGGACAGACCAATTGACCGCCCTGGTTCCGGCCGACCCCCCGCCCTTCGACCTGGTCGAGGCAGAGGCCGATTTCGGCCGCCCGGCCCTCTGGGCCTTTGCCCGGGCCGGGCCGGACGAAGTCATGGCCCATCTGCTCCTGGGGTTTCAGTGCGGCACGGTGATCCTGAGCCGGCTCTTCCCGGCAGACCGGCTGGAGATAGCGGCCTTCACCGATGAAGCCCGAGAATTCGCTGAAAAATACGCCTGGGGCCATGAAGGGGCCGGCCCGGGGGACAGATACAGTCTCCACGGCCGCCTGAGGCTGGACCAGACCTGCCGCCGCTTACGGGGGAAGGTCAAATTCACCGCCCCGGAGGCGGTCCTGGAAATTTTCTGGCCCGGCGAACCGGAGGACCTTCCGGACCGCCGCCTTATCCGGCCCCGTCTTTTGGACGGCCGGCCGGGACAGGAGTCGGTGAGCCTGGACCCCGGGTCCGCGGACGAGGCCGTCCTGACCGCGGTCTGGCAACCGGAAGCCAAGGAGGAGGCGGTTCTCCTCCTGTCCGCCCCGGCCCCCTCCGCCGCCCTGGCTCTGGGCTATTGGGACGCGATCCTGGACTCGGTCCGCTTTCTCGAGCCTGAACTGGCCGAAGGCCCTGTTCCGGTCGAACGGGAGGTTCCCGAACCGGTGATTCCTGAACAGGCGATTCCCGAACCGGCGGTTCTCGAACCGATGGTTCCCGCAGAGGAGGAACTGCCTAAGCTGGAAGCTGAGGAGCCGGAGGTTGAGGAACCTGGCAGCCTGCCAACGGAGGAAACGCCTCCCCAGGAAGCTGAACCGCAGGCCCGGGAAGACGGACCCGCGGAAACGCCTCAAGCTCAGGATGACCTTGTTGTTCAGGAAGATGAAAACCCGGCCGGTCCGGATGAAGCCCCTACGGGCTCTGACCCGGCTCAATCCCCGCCCCCTTCCGAGACAGACGGCCTGGAAGCTGAGCCGGCGGCCGAGGAAGTGGAGCCCCCTGTTTCAGAGGGCCGGGAGCCGATCCGGGAACCTGAAGTTCCGGAAATCCAGGCGCCCGTCCGGGAACACGGGGAGTCCGACGGCCGGCCCGAAGATACGGACCATCTTGACGAATGGATGGCCCTGGGCCTTGATTTCCCGCCCGAAGAAGAGATTCCCGACGGCCAGTCAGATAAAGGAAGCGCTGATTAATAATAAGGACACCTCTAAAAACCCGCGTTCCGTCATTGCGAGCGAAGCGAAGCAATCCAGAAATTTTTCAATACCAATTATTTACCTGGATTGCTTCGTCGCGGAGCTCCTCGCAATGACATTTTTTAGAGGTTCCCATTAATCCCAGATCGGTCAATAGAGAATGATTCTAATGGCGGTCATTGTTAATAAGGGCACCCGTTAGAACGGCAAGAAATGTATTCGCGCAGGTCGGCACTTCGCTTGAGGGTGTGTTTGAACATGCATTCGAGATTTACAAGGGTATCGCTAGAGCTCCAGGCAAGCCCTCTGGAAGACTCATATTTACAAGTTTTGTCGCGGAAAATTATCCAGGTTTCTTGGGCGTCAATTAGGTTTTCTGACCCCCTTCGGTGTAGTGGGTACACGCCGGCGTACGAATTGCTAAGTTGCTCTTGATAGAAATTATCGCTTTCGCGCAAATAGTTAAGTTGCTCCTGGTAGAGAGCGTTAAGTTCATCGTCGGCCGCTTTCCAAACGGCGTGAGCGCATTCATTAATTGTGATTGTGTTCTTATCGCACGGCCCGCGTAGAGACATTTCATCATTAAACATTTTTTTCTCTTGGCTGTTGTCATCAGCGTGGCTCACTAGCGTTGGAGACACCGCACTTAGAGTGCCGTCAAGGTTGTTGTTTTCTTGCGCCGCCGATCTTGTATTGATCGCCAGTGCCGCTAGAAAAAATAATGCGGTAATCAAAACCCCTATACGGTATCTTCTCATGTTTCCCTGCCCAAGAAAAGTTTAAAAGGTGGTGGCATTGAGAAAATGGGAACGAAAGAGACGGGGTGATCAAAGTTTTTGGATTGTTCCCAGAGGCCGGTGAACCAGGCTCTTCTCCGCATATTCATGGCCATGGTCAAAAGTCGTTGGCGACCACTCCTGACGATATAGCCAGCTGTGCCGAACAATTTGTATCGCAGAGTCTTCAAAGTGTGATTAGGTTGATTTTTCAACAGGAGTTTGCGCAAAAGGCTCATCAGGTTGAAGCCCATCATGACCGTGGCCAAAGCCGCTTCCGTGGCCCAGAAATTCTTCTGGTTGAAGCCGGTGGAGCCAAAGTCGTATTTCAACTCCTTGATTCTGTTTTCACAGTCGGCTCGGCCCCGGTATACGCGCCAGATCATCAAGGCTGGAAGGTCCATATCAGTCACTATGGCGCCATATCGCCATGAGCCGATCACTTCGTCATCAGCGAAGAGAGTCAGTTGTTTGCCCTTGGCCTGGGGCCTGGTTTTAATATGTTGGCGTACTCCGATCACGCGACGCGCCTGCTCCCAGCCAGGAGCCTTATAGTCGAACTGGCAAAGCTCAACACCTTGACCGCCTTCTTCTTCCAAAGGCCACCAGGCTCGCTCAGCCGAGTTCAAAGCTCTCTGCAAAGGCTGGTTCAACCTTAAGGCTATCGTGTAGTGAAGCCTTTTTCTTTCAACGGCCTTAAAGAACGGTTCCTCGGCAAATCCTGAATCGGCTCTCAACAGTTCGCACTTCTTTGAACCCAACCTCGACAGCGTGTTCTCTAAAAAAGCCACCGCGTTGTTAGCGGTGTGGGCATTGCCCGGACGTAGCCAGACATTGGCCACCATCTGCGTATCCGCCACAAAGGCCAACAGGGGATGATGGCTGTTGCGACCGGGCTTCTTGGGGTTGTAGCCCTTGACTGCTCCGTCCTGCTTCAGTCCATATCTGGTCATGACTGTAGAGTCAAAATCCAAAGTCAGACCGCCTATCTTCAATTGATCAAACATCCAGCCGTACCAACGGTCAAAAACTGACTGGCACAACCCTTGGTTGAATTTGCCGAACAGCCTGGATATGGACCGGTGCCCGGCCATGCGCTTGATCCCGAATATGCCGGCCAAGGTCTCGTCCACCCGGGTAACTTCACAGTGTTCAAAACGATTGGCTCCGCACCAGACGCCCATCAATAACCGAATTTCCGTAAAAATATAACTATGCTATATCCAACGTGACAGAGAAAACCTCCATGATATTCCGTTGAATGGGGTCAATTTCGGTAATAATCTTGCCATATCTGCCAGAGAAGCGAATTTCCGAAACCGTTTCCATAGCCTCCATTATCTCCCTTATGGTCATGCCGCGTAGTTTATCATTTTGATTTTTGATGTTCCTGACAGCGCTCAATAAGATAAGGGCGACGAACTGTATAAACAGGCGGGATTCCATAGAGGCGGAAGAATGTATCCTCAACCGCTTCATGTCCAGCGCATTTTTTAGGTCATCAAAACCGTTTTCCACGGTTTCTTTTCTTCGATAGATTTCAAGCGCCTCCGCCGCGCCCATTTTCTTCGT
>Ga0082212_10001977_pt1 | contig 30102 bp, 31 predicted proteins | sample TergutNt197P3_FD_71548 | JGI IMG/M metagenome (GOLD analysis project Ga0082212, IMG submission 71548) | Neocapritermes taracua P3 segment gut microbial communities from Petit-Saut dam, French Guiana - Nt197 P3 | ecosystem: Host-associated > Arthropoda: Insects > Digestive system > Gut ...
TGTACGACAGGTACGTCTGTAGCCGCGGAATCCCGAGTGAGGGATATTACGGAGGATTTGGTACCTGTACGTTTTCCCGTGTGGCAACGGCCGGTATCTTCATCTTCTGCGGAAATCATCAGGCGGCGGAACATACGGCCATCATCTGCTCGCTGCTGGCGTCATGTAAGGGAGTCGGAATAAATCCGAGGGAATGGCTCAATGATGTTATCGCAAAACTCCCTTACTACTGTCGGCCGGGAAAAAACAAAGACCCCAAGGAATTGCTTCCGGCGTACGGCAGCCGACAGACTATAGTTCACTTCCCCGAACGGTCGACAACCGGATGCCCCGCGGAAAACAGGAAAAGGCATTCCTCAAACATCGGACAACGGGTAGTTTATCGGAGGCTTACAATTTACAAGTTGAAAGCTGCTTGGATCACTCTGATTATCAGTGTGTATAAGTTATTGTTATTGCAGCATAAGAAGAACTGATCGATTTTGTTTGGTAGAACAGGATCATCCCTCATATTTTTGCAAAATTTAAATTGGATGGTCAACAACATGAAGCAATCGTATGAGTGAGAAAATACATATTGGAAAATTTATAGAAAATAAATTGCGTGAACAGGAACGTTCTATTGGATGGCTTGCAAGACGCATATCCTGCGATAGAAGTAACTTGCGTAAAATACTACAACAGCCTTTTATTCACTCAAGTATGATTTGGAGAATTTCTCGAATTATGGATTATGATTTCTTTAAGTACTGTTCAGTCACTTTGCAGGAAGAACGGAACGCACAATTGGAAGTTAGAGATGAGTGATACAAAAACACCTCTTTTTGTGGCAAGTAATGATGAGTAGTAATACTCAAACATTTCCACAGGCTAGCTTTACAAAAAGGAAAGAAATATGGTTGCAACTATTCCCCCAACGCCCAAGAAGGGCACAAGATTTTACGATGCGGTCAATGCTCGCTATGTCGAGATGTTGCCGTTCATCACCAAAGCCGCGATGCTCGCTTTTGCACAGCAAGATTGCGAAGCAAGAAATGAAGCCGTCCAGAACACGAAAGTTTGGGCTCTCATTCTTCTTCATCAGTTGGCACTCAACGGCAGACTTGATGAAGCAAAAGCCGCGCCAATCGCTAAGTTCGCTGTTGGTCGGCACTGTGAAGGACGCGTCGCTGGTACACCCACCAGTACAACTGATGTGCTTGCTGACCGTTGCAAGAGCCTCGGTCGTGTCCGGGTTGTACAAGATGATTACATTACCGACTCATTTCAGTCTGAAGCGACGAGACTATCCGCTCGTTACCCAGTTGATAGAACAGTTCAATTCAAAATGGATTTCTTCGAGGGTTGGCTTCAAGAGCAGTCGGAACGAGATCGGGCGATCATCTTGGACTTGGCGACGGGCGAGACCACCGGAGCCGTTGCTCGCAAGTACGGTGTTTCGGATGGCTTGATAAGCCAGTATCGGAAGCGATACCGTGCAAGTTGGAGCGAGTACATCGCGGACAAAAAAGAAGCCGCCGAGAAGGCGGCATAAGTGTTTTAACGGCTCTCTCATTCGGGAGCCTTCTTTGTATTGAAATCATTTTTTTGAAGGAGTTGTTTTATGAACAAATTTTTTATCGGATTTTTCATTGCCGCTTTTTGCGGCATCATGTTTCTTTGCGGCGATGTTGCCGAGGCGAGTATGCTGCTGGGTTCATTCCCGAATATTCAGTGTGCCGCTCCAGTTCTCGTGAAGCCGATCACCAATTTTGTCATTATTCTGATTACGGTCGCTGCCTTCTTTTTGTAAAAGGCGGCATCGGAGGCGGCGGAAAATATCTGTCGCTCTTCTCTTTTTTTATCATCGGGATTGTTTTTTCAAAACCTGCGCTGTTCAATCCAAAGTGTCTGCTTCTCTCTGAAACAGAGCAGTATCGTACAGATTATTCACAATCATGGGGGCTTGCAAAATAGACTATACACGGTAGAATCAGGCGGTAATATTGCCAGCCTGATGAATCATTGCTTAATGCCCTCAATTAATCTCGACGATCTTATCGACAAGCACAATGAATCTATCCCGCTTTCTTCGGGTGGTAGCTGGTGGTCCCGAACGGAAAGGGAAAACAACACCGTGCCATTGTATTCGTGTAATTACTGCCGGGCGATATTTTCATCAGAAGAGGGGTTATTTCAGCACATACGATTGAATCACAGCGAGGCACCACCGTCCATCAGAGTTAACGACAGGGTGGTTGATGGCAACCTTATGCTCGAAAAGGTCGAGTCAATCTGCATCTATCCCAACGGACACAGCGATGTGGTACAGTTAATGATCGACGGGCGCGAGAAAAACATTTCGTTCGATGGAAGTAGAAATCGCATCGATCTTCTGGAAAGCAATGAAGCTGTCAATGCATCAAAATTTAGTCTGTCGTTCAATGGAAAACAAATCCTCATTGAACAGCGAGAAGTCAAAGAAATCAAGAACCAAAAAATCTTTGAGTGCATTGATGCTATGCGAAACTCACTCGACAAGGGTGAACCCATCGACTGGAATAATTTTGAGCTTAATTCATTAGACGATGTCGAACAACGTTTTTATGAGGGATTTTATGATTACTATTATTCCTGTACCATAAAGAATGAAGCGAAAGAGCGGTTGCTTCTCCGGGCTTTTAATCATCTTTACCCGTTCTCGATTTACTCGCCTATGGCAAGTCAGGTACTTATCGCTATCTGCTTGTATTTTAATTGGATTGACGAAATGTCGAGAATTTGTAGCGCACTCGCACTCAATTATTTACCACATCGTTTCAAGATAGCCTGCATGTTTTTACAATCATCGACTCTGATTAAAGAAATTCCGCTCCAAAGCGGCGAACGGAAAGGAATCGATATTTTCATTGATTCAGACGATAACGCTTACCTATACGCAATACAAGCATTTATTGACGATGACTTGAATATCGTGCAAAACTATTTGGAACAAAATCTGCCTCGTATCGATAACGGTGATGCCGGGCAGAGATTAGCAGATAAAATTTTTTTGTTAAAAGCAAGGTACAACCAGAGAATCGGTGCCGACAACAATCAGACCAAATTTTATTATTCGCAAATACACGACAAACACTATCAATTTGAAAGGGAAATCTTCAATGCCAAAGAAAAATAAGGAAAACGAAGAAATCAAAAAGGACACCGATATTTTTCAAGATTTGGAAAATATTCACGAGATTAAAAAAAACATTTATGAAAAGATCGACAAAATTTGGAGTAACATTGAGCATAAATGTGCATTTTTTTTATTGAATGATGCGAAGCGGAACAAAAAAATATATGACTTGCTTGTTAAGCAGTTTGGGCAAAAACGTATGCTTTTGCTCTTGATGATTGATCCGAAGTCGGATAAAACAGAGCTCCAGTCAGAGTACTTACAATCATTACGCAAAAAATTATCTGAAGACTTAGAGATACAGTTAAGCCGTGAGATTCCTTGTAGCGATACGCCTAAAGTAACCATTGAAACAATCACCAAAAACTTGTTAGACGAAAAAATGGCAAGTAAATCCGTCGATCTCCTTGAGGTATGGCTGCAAGAAGGTATGGCAGACACACACGAGTTGAAAACCCCCTTGGATCGTGTGATTGCATGCTATGCTTTTGCTCTGTCATGCAATTTTGAAAAATACAGCAAAATTGTAACGCCAATCCTCAAGGCAATTAACGTTCGCGGTGGCATCAAAGTCGAGGATTTTACACGGAAGACCTTGCTTCGATTGGCAGAGATCATTTATCCTGCATGTGAACATCGTGAAGAAGTCCACCCGACATTGGAATTGGCACTGATGCAGCAAGTTCTTCTCCGAGAAAAAACCGAGCTGGATAGAGATGAGTACGGCGAAGAAGTGAAAATTCAAAAAAAAATTGTTCAAGATTATCTGGATGAGAATAATCTTTTAAGAGAACGATTCTCGGTTCAGGAAACGAGAATTAGTGAACTCGAAACACTGACAAGCGACAAACAAAGCCAAATATACAACCTTGAAGAAACAAATGACAATCTCAATAATCAGGTCAAGGAAGCACTGCGAGAAACTCGGATTGCGACGGATAGGCTGGAGTACGAAAAGAAAAAATACGAATCCATTTACCAGAGCACTTATCAAGGCAAACTGGAAGAGCTGATCGCAGAAGTCGATCACCATTTCGTAAGAATAAAAGAAACCCTTTCTCGCGTTGAAGAACGAGAGAAAAACAGCATTGAGCGGCGACTCAATGCATTAATAGAAAAACTACAAGAACTGAAAGGAGTAAAAGATGGCGAAAATAGGGATTGACTTCGGTACTACAAATTCGTGTCTGGTCGCTTACGACAAAAAATCCGACGAGTTCACATACTTCCATCGGGAGGCTGGTATTCCCGCGCCATTTCCTTCTGTCGTTTGCTATCATGGCAGAGAAATTGTCGTCGGCAAAGAAGCGAAAAAAATTATCAATAAGTATTCGACAGACCCGGGACATTGTATTGTCAGCTCGATCAAATCTAAACTAGGTTCTGATCGGAAAGAACTTATCTTAGGAACGTTGTTTCCGCCTTTCAAGATTGCCGCAGACATCATTCAGTATTTGAAAACGAATGCAACTAAAGAGGGAGCCGAACAGGCTAATGTTGAATTGCATCAAGCCGTTTTCACAGTGCCGATAAATTTCGATGGCAAGAAACGAGCTGATCTGCGACAAGCGGCACGAGAGGCGGGTATCGAGGTTTTGACATTTATTCATGAGCCGTTTGCTGCCTTGATCGGATACTTTTTTCACAATCAAAAATGGGAACCTATCAGAAAGTACGATGGAAAATACTTTCTCGTGTTCGATTGGGGGGGCGGGACATTGGATGTTACCGTCGCCAAAGCAGATGGTATGCAAGTGTGCCAATTAGGCACAAGTGAACTGAGTGGACGAGCAGGTGATGCCTTTGACAGAGATTTGCTTCTTCGATGTTGGAATCGTTTTATCGAAAAACACAAAGACAAATACGATGAAACTCTCATTGAACTTGCCTTCAAGCAGGAACAGGATAAGCTACTGGCAGCGGCAGAGCGATGCAAAATTAGTCTATCAAAATTTACCTCGGCAGAGTTCGATGGCGGCGAAATCACATTTTTACAAAGTGCTAGAAAATCCGAATACGAGGAGTTTATAGAAACTATTACCCGCGAAGAATTCGAACAGTGTATTCAGGGACATGTAGAAGCCGCCATCGGAAAAGTTGATGTGGCATTAAAAGCAGCCAATATCAATGCAGAGCAAATCTCACTCGTGTTGTTGACCGGCGGTTCTTCACAGATACCCATTGTCGAAAAAAAATTGCGAGATCAATTTAGCCACAGAGTCAGGACAATCAGTAACCCTGATACAGTCATCGCCGAAGGCGCAGCGGTCGTCGCAGAAATGAATTGGAAACCGTTTCTTGCAAAGGACATTATGGTGGAACTTTCTGATGGTTCATATTGGACAGTTTTTTCCAAGGGCACACCCTTGATAACGGGAACGGCAATACCGACAAAAGAAGAAACCTTCACCTGTGTTGATATGAGAGATGATAATGCCAAAATAATTCTTTGCGAAGGAAGTCATCCTGACACTAGGGATAAAGGCCTTGGAGTGCTTAATGTTCCTCTTGAAAAAAAACTTGAGAAGAATATGCATGATGAGATCAAAGTTTGTTTCGACATTGATGGGAATTTCATTATGTCCGTGAAGGGACATAGCATTTATCGCGGATATCGTACAACGCTTGAAGTCCACGATATTTGTTTTGGCGTTGAAATGCGTTAAGTAGAATAAGGAGAAAATTTATGGCAGAAAGATCAAATATAAAACTTAAGTCAAATGTCATGACAGCAGACCGCGCTACAGGTGCAAACCTCAATAGCTTTATACCGCTTGAAGTGCTTCAAAACAAAATATCGGTCGTCAATTTTTATGATGTTCGCATGAGAGACTTCTTGCCAAAACAACAGTTAGAAGCAGCCAGAAAACTGACATTTTTGGCGAAACAAATCATTGATGTTGAAGTGGAAAGCGATGACCGCAAATGTGACATATCAAGTAGCAAAGCCGAAGAACTCCAATCATACTTAGAGGTCAATGAAAAAATCGACACTAATGATAGCCTAACAACCAGGCAGCGGACAAAAATTGAAATATATGATCGCTTAACGGTTACTGATGGTTGTACCGAGGAGGAAAAAGATAAACTTATCAGGAAAAAGCAGGAAAGCAAGTTTGTTGTCCCTCTCCCAGTTCCTGACGACAGAAAAGCGGAAAATGAAGGAGACAGTGGCACTGGCGAAGTGTCGCCTCCTGACAGACCGCCTGGAACAACTCTTGAAAAAGGGCAGCCAGCAAAAACGTCTTCTGAACCCGGCAAAAAAACGACTAAAGTTTTTGAAGATGACAAAGGGGATTTTGGTAAAAAATTGGAACGAAAAAAGCTGCAAAGTGAAAGAGAAACAGAAAAAATTGCTGACATTGAAAGTTGTATCCGCCGCGCGGAGAACGCTGGGATATATACTTATGGATGGTTCAAAGCCTTACTGGAGGCGGAAACATTGATTAGTGGCGAAAACAACGCCAATAGCCGAAAGATTTCTATCAGTTTTTCCAAAGTGGAACGTGAAGCCGAAACAGAGCGAATACTCGTCTTGAAGCACCCCACACGCTCTATTCCGCAATCCATGGAAGACCTTGCCGACATTCCGATAGAATTATACTTTGTCGACCAGACGAAGATCAAGGTGATCGCTGAAGGATTCAGCGTCAAATCTTACACGCTGAAGGCAAAACTGCGGACAAACGTGCCGATTGACGGAAAGGATTTATCGCATATTACCGAAGCAAGAATTGTAGCAAAAGACACGGTTTTTCTCATGGAAGAGTTACGAAAGGCTTTTGGCAAACTAAACCATGAAGATGACTACGATATGCAGAGCAACCTCTGTAAAAATATCGAATTCGTTTTTGGTCCCCCCGGTACAGGCAAAACGACCCACTTGGCAGAAAACGTCATTTTGCCGATTATGAATGAAAACGTGAAACTACACGCTAAGCGAAAAATTTTAGTGTTAACGCCCACAAACAAAGCCGCCGATGTTCTTGTTCGCCGCATTATGAATAATAGGGAAAACGACCTCAGTTACAAAGACTGGCTTGTCCGATTTGGAGCAACAGGCGACAGTATCATTGAGGAAAGCGGCGTTCTTCGGGATAGAGACTTTGATATTCAAAACCATCCAAGAAATGTTACGATTACAACCATCGCCCGTTTCCCGTATGACTACTTTCAGTCCGGTGGAAAAAGACATCATTTGAGCGAGTTGGATTGGGACTACATCATTATCGACGAAGCGTCGATGATTCCGCTGGTCAACATCGTGTATCCGCTGTACAAGAAAGCCCCGAAAAAATTCATCATTGCAGGCGATCCATTTCAAATAGAACCGATCACTTCCCGCGATCTCCCTTGGAAATATCAAAACATTTACACGCTGGTCGGACTCGATTCCCTTGATTCGTTTCAAGAACACGCTAAAACGAAACCTCACGAATACCCTGTTGTACGCCTGACCACGCAATACCGGAGCATTCCAGCAATCGGAGAAGTATTTAGCCGATTTGCGTATGGTGGAAGATTGAAACACCACCGCTCCTCTGGTGTTCAACAGACGTTACAAATTGGTGAACTTGAAATCAAGCCACTAAACATCATCAAGTTTCCGGTTCACAAATACGAGAGTATTTATTGTCCCAAAAAATTACAGAACAGCAACTATCAAATCTATTCCGCCTTGTTTGCGTTTGAATTTGCAAGGTATCTTGCCGAACGATTGGCAAATAGTAAAGAACCATTCCGTATCGGGTTGATCGCTCCTTATAAAGCGCAGGCAGGTTTAATCGAGCGGCTGACCGCATCTGTTGATTTCCCAAGAGAAATCGATGTGCAAGTGGGCACGATCCACGGTTTTCAAGGTGATGAATGTGACATGATAATCGCGCTATTCAACCCTCCGTTATCAATCTCTGGTTCAAAAGATATGTTTTTGAACAAACTCAATATCATCAATGTTTCGATTAGCCGAGCTAAGGATTACTTGTTCATCATGATGCCGGACAATAGCACAGACAACGTGGACAATCTCACTTTAATAAAGAAGGTCGAAAGTCTGTGCAAAAAACAGCAGAGCTGGATCGAACACCAGTCCCATGTAGTAGAAGAATTAATTTGGGGGAACAAAACATACCTTGAAGATAATGTTTTTTCAACAAGTCATCATTCTGTCAATGTTTATAGGAAACCCGAAAAGCGATACGAAGTGAGGAGTGAAGACAACGCCGTAGATGTGCAGATACATGAAGAAAATTGACCATTAAACGCCGTACATCGCCAACAATGGCACTCATTCAGTGAACCTATGCCCCCAATTCTTTATATCAGCTTTGGCTTCATTGTATCCTGCACAGCACCAACGCTTTATGGCACCATTGTATTCTATGAAAAAAAATTGTCAGCTGATGCTACAAATTGATCGGTAGAGAGAGGAGCGAAAAATCGTAGCGTTTTGGTAGCGTTTTGCGCCGCAGTAACGTTTATTTTTTCGTAATATCGGCTTGGAGTATTGACAAAGACACAAAAATATGTAGAATGACAGTGTTGTTTTCGTACAGGAAATACCGGTACTTCACGGTTTTCCTTTGTTTTTTAGAACCAACGAGAACAGAGGCAGGATTGAAGGTTTATTTTTCGTAATGCTGAGGTTGTGGGTTCGACTCCCACCGAGGGCTTTTATGTAAGTACAATAGAATCAATTAGTTAGAGACACGAATGCTGTTTTTATCGTGTGGTCGTTTTAACCCAAAAACCTCCAATTTGGAGGTCAAATCGTTGAAAGGAACACGATATGAGCAAGAAATGTTCTTCAAAACCCCCTAGAATCCTCCAAGTCCGCAAAGACGGTGCTTATGATTGTGTCTATCTGCACAGCAAGAAAATTCGGCTCGGACGCACGGGAACCCCTGAAGCAGAAGCCGCTTTCAGGCAAATCCAAATCCAGATACTCACCGATCCGAGCCTCGCTTCACTCAAACCGGAGCGGGTTACGGTTGATAATCTGTGCCTTGCGTACCTCAAACATGCCCAAGAGAATGATCCCGGTCATTATTCCACCATCAAAACTGCCGTCGAAATCCTATTGCAACACTTCGCTGGTCAAGCCGTCGATATTCTGGACACCCGGCACTTCCTACATTTACAGAAGATGTTCGTGGAGCATGGTGTTTCCCGGAAGTATTGTAATGCACTCATGGGGTTCATTCGGGCAATGTTGAAGTGGGGAACAATACGAAAACTGGTGCCGTATCAGGTTTACGGGGAGGCAAAACTCATCTCTGCCCTGAAAAAAGGCAAGACACGAGCCTACGAAAAACCTGAACGAGAGGCAGTCCCCGACGAAATTATCCGCCGAACTCTACCTTTTATGTCTCCTACTGTCCGAACAATGGTGCAAATCCAAAGGTTGACTGGCATGCGACCATCCGAGGTGTGCAAGATGCGTGTCGGAGATATTGACCGGACACGGGGAAATGGGCTGTGGTATTATATTCCGGGATCGCATAAGACCGAGCGGCATACCGGGAAAAAGGCAATCCCACTTGGAAAGCCGGAGCAGGCATTACTTGCTCCCTATCTGAAGGACAAAAGGTCGGCGGCAGCAGTTTTCAGTCCCAAAACAGCGATGGCAGAGTGGCATGCTGAACGCCGGGCTAATCGAAAAACGAAGATCAGTCCTTCGCAGTTGGAGAGGGAGAGAAAAAGAGCGAAAAAGCCTGCCAAACGACAACCGGGAGAATTCTATGGTCAAAACAGTTACCGAATTGCGATAGCCAATGCCATCAAGAAGGGAAACAAGGTGCTGCCAAAGGATCAACAGATACCACATTGGTTCCCGTATCAAATACGTCATGCTGCCGGAACGGATGCAGAAAAGGCCGAAGGACTGGACAAGGCACAAGCGTTGTTGGGACATACGACGGCAAACACTACCAAGCGGTATGCACATGGTCAGTTAGCTATCGCAGAAAAACTGGCACGGAACCGGCGTAATCCATTTGAGGTCTCGACGACAGATGAATGATGTACCATTCGCAACTGTACTGGTCTAACTATTTTCATCCGGGGAATAGAGTTCCGTATTCCCCTTCTCTCAATGCTACCGGTGTTCTCATTCTACCGGTTTCCGCTCCAATCCATGCAAATACTGCCTCGCCGCTTTGAGAAATTCTATCTCGACCGGTGTCGGCGGAATGTTAAAAGGATTACGCAATTCAGCAGTCAACGGCAGCAATTCCGGTCGCTGTAAAGCCTGTTGGAGAAGCGACACCCTCTCTTTCAAATCCTCGATGATCAAGGAATAAAGCCGCTGGTTGCCATGATCTCTCACGGCTTCTACCCAACACTCGATCTCCCTTTGGATACTGACCAGTTCATTGCGGTAGTCTTGCTCATGCGATTTATAAATTCTCAATGCGTCCATAATTTTACCTCCATTGTTAGATTTTTCAAGTGTACCCATTGCACACCTCTACGTTTATCTACCACAAAGTCCTGATGATTTAAGTCAAGTTCCCCACATTGGGTTATTGTATGACCATAAGTTTCATAGTGCGTGTCAACGACATAGGCAGATTTAGCCAGTGTAAGAACAAGGGCATTTTATAAAAACCCCCCTTGTTATACAGCACTTGCATTAGACAGGCACTCTCCTCCGTCCTGTCAGTCTGTCCAGTTATAAGCCGTTCCACAGTGGGGCGGCTTCTTTTCGTTAACCCTATTTATGAAAGGGATTACTATGACAACTATTGCTAACACTTCCGTTCCATCCGTCGTTTCCTTCGAGGTACTGCTTGCCAAGATGGAACCTCACTTCCGTTTCTTTGCCAAGAGAGTTCTGAAACTCCGAGCAGATAACCTCGATGATGCTCTCCAAGAGATGAGGGCTATCGCCTTCGACATCTACCGCCGATTGGTTCAGCAGGGAAAGGAGGTGTTCTACACGCCGATCAAGAATTTCACCATCAGACGGTACAAGTCTGGGCGACGCTTCGTTGGTACAAGTACAACCGATGTCCTTTCTGACTGCACACGCATACTCGAACGATGCGACATTTGCAGTTTGAACCAATTCGATCTCAATGATGGAGACCTGTGGTTCTTGTTCGACCAAAAGTCCAATGTCGCTGATGCTGTCCAATTCAAGATGGACTATCAGGACTGGTACTGTCGCCAATCGCCGAGGGATCAGCAGATCATTGACGACCTCATGATGAACGAAACGACCGGTTATGTTGCAAAGAAATACAAGGTATCACCAGCCTTGATTTCGCAGTATCGCAAACGCTATGCCGAGAGTTGGAAGAAGTTTATCGATCCACCGGAGGCAGGAATGCTCGTGCCAGCATAGAAGGCATATCCGTACAAAGGGGAGTGGACTTGTGGTCTGCTCCCCTTTTTCCATGTCCTATCAACGGTTGGTGGGACATATTTTCACTTAACCAATGGAGGTTTTATGACAACCAAACATGAATTCGATGCTTACTGCGACACCATAGAAATCGCAGAGCCGGACTATCACGAGCAGATGACCTTGATGGACGAGTTTGAAAGAGCAAGAGATGCCGCTCTGAAACAACAGGGTGCCATCGACGCATTGCAACACCTCACTATAACCTTGTCGGCGTTATGCCTTCGAGAGGATGTGGAGGGAGATTACTTCTTCGGACTGCATGATGCACTTGAAGTTGCCAAGAGCAAACTCGATGTGATGAGAGGAGGTGTCGCATGAACCGAGCAGATTATCCTGCAATGACAGACCTTGAATGGGCATTGACCACACAGGGATACTGCAAGTTCTATCACGGAAAGGGTTTTGCAAGTTCCACAGGCTACCACTGGGTAGTATGGCGACCGGGCAAACCTTTTATTGACAGCCCATTGCGATACGTACAGGGCAGAGGTGGGAAGACATACCCTGCCGAGTTTATCGAAATGTTTCCGTACACCTACGGTAGGCGGTACTAAAACATAACCGAGAGGGGCAACAATTTTGTGCCTTTGCTGTTTCTCTCATTCTTATCCGAGGCACTCGAAAGGACAATAACATGTCAACTACAATCAGGAAAAATTCGCAAGGTTACGGCTATCGTTACACCGATCTGGCGGAAATCCACCGACACATGGACGAAGTTGGACTTCGATACTATCAAGAGATCGAGACCATTGATGGCGAAGACTTCATCATTACACACATTCTCGATATGGCGGACAAGGAAATCCGTAAGTGTCGAGGATGCCGGGTGGTCAAGGTGTCGGGCAAGAACCCGGCACAAGATTACGGCTCGGCGTTGACTTATGCTCGACGGTACTCATTGCTCTTGGCTTTCGGCTTGGCAACTGCTGATGATGACGCTGCATCTCTCAATCCTGTTGAACCGAAGATTTGACTATCTGGACCATTACTATTGAGACGCAGAAAAAAAAATTACATTTTATAAGGAACAAAAATATGAAAACAAAAAAATTGAACGATGACCTAATTGACTTGGAAGGTGTTTGCCAGTATTTTGGATTAAGTGAAAGCACGATTAGGCGTAAAGTCAGGGATCGTCGGGAGAACAGAGGGACATTTCCGTTACCGCTATTTGGGAGTAAATGCCGCATTATGTTCAGGAGGTCTGATGTTGAGAATTGGCGTGGTGAAGATGTGGAGGTCGTTACCTTCACTCCAACGATGCCACCGTCTAATCCCCAAGTAGAGCGGAACATGACCAAGATACACAAGGAACTCGCTGCTCTCGGAGTTCGATTGCCTCATCAAGCGAGCAGTGAATCGAACCAATAACTTCAACAATCATTCTCCCATAGAGGAGAGAAAGGAAATTTTTATGGCTACTATAATAGATTATGTTCTATTCGATAAAATCATATCCATCATCGAACGAAAAGGGGAGGTAAGCCAATACGACATCGAACGAGAAATTTACGATAACAGATTAGATATAGGGGTACACCTTCGTACTCTTTGTGAAAGCGGGAAGGTCATTAACCGAGAGGTGTTTCATGACTCTCATCGAGAGTCACCCATGTACAGCATTGCAAATGGCAAAGACAATCCTTTCGATAATTGTTCCCTATGCGACAAAGTTCTGTCCTTTATCAAGCGGAAGAATCGAATATCCGAAGATTACCTCAAAAACTCGATTGCCGAATTCAGGCAGGACGATGGAATTAGTGGGCTACGAAAATATCTTGCCCCTCTCATTGCCAGTAAAAAGATCACCCGTGAATGGGGCTGGTTGCAGTATTTGGGCGAATAAATCTTGCTGAATAGGTCAACCGATGCTCCAGCAACGGCACGGACAAGAGGCGGATTGACGTGGAACACGTCCAACTTTCCCGTGTGCCAAAGATAGACTGTCGCTCCGATGTGTCCGACTTCTGTGTGGTTGGAAACGGTCGACCACGCAATGTAAGCGAATAGTGACGTTTGAATGAACAGCAGAGTAATGGGGATTGCCCAATAAACAAGGTTGCTCTTGGGAACAGGGCTTGGGGTGATTTCGGATGAATCAATCATTTCACGATACTTTTGTCGATAACAACGGTTTCAGTGTTTGTTCACCGGTACAAGTGATAATTTCAGGTGGGGCGAAATAGGACAGATAGCGATTGTACGCCACACGATCTGACGATAACAAATATTATAACCAATAGATTATAACAGGCACAGCATTTTGGGAACCAGTCACCTGCGAGACGATAAAAACTAAAAGAACGATTTTTATGTATGCTCGCAATGATAAACATTTCTTTTCCTGTTTCGCCTTGCTCTATGATACGTCCTTGTGGATCAATCCATGTAGCATAACCAGAGTTTGCTGCACTGAGGTACGGCTTCCGATTTTCAATAGCACGATAAACATGGGATGCCACGTAAACATCAAGGATAGTCTTGCACCTAAAAGAGGCAAAATTCGACATGTTAATTAAAACATCCGGCTCATATCCCTTTTTTCCAAGATAGTTTACTTGTTTCCTTACATGTTCGGAAAACGTGCCGTCAAAACAAATATTAACACATGCAATAAAATCTTTGCTCGAATCGTCTTTAGGTTGCAAAATAAAGGGTACTGTTTTCGTCCCATGTGCGTATTTTTTCCTCGGCACTAATTGATAGAAAGAGTCCAATTTGAATGTATCATACTCCAAAAAAGGACCGAGAGAATGTTTGTCATAAATGTCTACTACTCCTAATGTTGGATCGCACTGAATCGCAGATATAAGACGACTCATGAATTTTGGAGTAAAGAAATATGTTTCCGTACCGATTATATGTATTGATTGAGTTTCTTCGGCAAGTTTGTGAAAAGGTTTTGCGTAAATTTTTTGTCTGTCAGCGATCATCTTGCGTACACGCTCTTGCGGTTCTCCTTGCCATCCATCTGGCGTATAATCATCTGAAGCACGGAAGAACGGAAATATTTCCACTGACTCTGGCCATACTACTACATCGGCGAACTGAGAAGCACTATATGCAATCTCAAAAAGATTACCTTTCGCCATTTCAAGCGAATTCAGATTTTCAATCAAAGTTTCATCAGTGCCTTGAAGCAGGGCAATTATTATGGGGATACCATTTTCTTTGGGCGTTGGTTGTGAGAGGCAAAAAACACCATAACTGTAAACAGCTATAACAACACCAACAAGAATCGTCAATGTGAACTTATAACCGACTACGTTTTTCGTCATGTCTTTGTTTGATAGTTGAGAAATAATACACCACAAACTTGAACCCACGAAAACAATAAAGGCACCTATACCATACTCGCCAAAAATATCTGCAATTTGTATCAAGATCAAATTGCGATATTGTGTATGTTCCAGAGCAGAAAAAGACATGCCTCCGAAGAATAGATTTTTTCTTGTCCACTCAACTCCACACCACGTAATAGGCATGATTATCCACAATGGTATCCTATACCATGTTAAGGCAGTACGGGACACTGCAACAAAAAGGGGAATAAAAAAAGATATTAGCAAAGAATATAGCACCCATAATACCTTCGTCCAAAGAGGAGGCAAATACATCCAATTTGACACCCAAAGCCAAAATATGAACGAACTCAACCATATTTTCAAATAAAACGTTGCACCTGAGTTTTTCTGTGCTATCAACTTCGCCCAAATCAGAGGCACTATCCAAATGCAAAACGAAAAGTTATATGGGCTAAACGAAAGGCTATAAAGTGATGCTGCCAATAGAGCCAAGAACAAATCACAATCAAAAAAACTCCTGGACAATCGCAAAAAAGGATTCATGGGGGACTTCAGATAATACTTGCCGGAGACTTGGAGTGTGTCACTTTTACGCATATACGCAAAATAGAGATAGACTTCTCGGAATCATATTTGGATAGCGGCTTCCTTATAAGCACTCACACTCATAGAGTCAATGTTTACTCGCCTAAATACCTCCAGACTCAGTGTTCCCCCTTGTTATGTACGCCCTTAATTGTAAAAGGTAAACCGGTTGCTTAGGATCGTTTGAGTGGACTACCACTCCTCTCTCAAATGCTCCTTCGAGTTTTTCTGGCAACAACTGAACAACAACAACCCCATACTCGCCAGGCGGAATTGGAGCTTTCGTGTAGTGAACGACTTTTAAGCATGCACCACACCCTGTGGCAACAGATTCCAATTTTAGTTCTCGCTTGCCAATGTTTTTTACAATAAAATGATGTTCAGGCACAACCTCATCAAAAGCAACCTCTCCCCAATCGTGGACTGCATCACAACTAATAACAGCAGTTCGCCATCCACTTGTAATTTGAAATCCCCACTGGGCAAGCACAAACAAAAAGCAACCAAACGCCGACAAAAAAAGGGCAAATGGTATGCTAGATGAAAAATTTTTTAGTGTGTGCATCCTATTGCTCACACTTGTAAGTTGTTGGCTCATAGCTCGTACATTGTGCATCGGTACAACACGCCACACAACCACAATTCTTTCCGCCCGATGAACTTGGACCATGTGAGCCATCGTCGCAACACACATCGGAATTCGGAATGCAATGTCCCTGGCAACACTTTTGCCCGATGGGACAAGCCTGCTCTGGACACCCAGACGTTTGTGCATGGGCTTGAGTAGGATATGGGAGGGCACCTGCTAAAAGCAGGGCAAGCCCAAAATACAGCAATGATGCCGCATAATAGCGACATCCAAGTGACAGGACATCAATCACTTTGTTCATAAGTTGTCTCCTTCGTTAAAGTGTAAAAGGATAAAAAGGGTTCAAAACATCACGCTACATTTTTTCGTCGTAAATATATGGCTAAAATAATCATCACGATTCCTAACAGAATTAGGAAAACACGAAACAAACTAAATTCAACAGATTGACCTATCTTACCCGACAAAAATGGAGACACATCAAATACATCTAAACTGGGGGGGGAAAACTGAACCTTGCTAATAGTGTACACAGTCCTCTCAATTATTTGTGGCGATTCTTCGCCCACCCCCAGTGAATGTTCAAGATAAATTTTTTCGATAATTGGAACGCCATTTTGCTCGCCCCCGTACTCACAGATTTGTGAAACAACCTGATTGTAAATTTCACCGTTATTTTGTTTTGTTCGAGAAACTGCACTAGCATCCTTCACGACCCATTCTTTGTCATTCAGAAAACTATACGTAAAATCACCCCGTCCAGACTCAATCTCCACGGTCTGCCTTACAACAACTAAACTGCCATTATCGGCATCTCTGCCAGTTGTTACCTCGGTGCTCTTTATGCCTTCTCGCTCGAACAGGCGAAAAAATATACTTTTCCCCAAAAAAGACCAACTTGCGTTTAAAAAAAGCAAATCGTCCTTCTTACTGAGCAAACTATCTGTCGTATTGGTACGTCCCGCCAAAAAAAAACTCTTTTCAGGCAAGCGACGAAAATTAAAAGATTCCTTTGGATCGACAATGAAAACATCATCCCGAATTATTACTCCCTTGGAATCATACAATGTCGAATCAACTCTGAAGTGCGAATTTTCTAGGATGTAAACCTTGTATTTTTGACGATAGTCTAAAGTCAAGCCAAAACCTTCTCCATTTGGGCTAGGGAAAAATCCCTCCTGTGGCGGTCGATAAACCTCTTTTAACACTTCCATCGACATATTGTCGTAGACATTCTCTATTTTTTTCACTTGGAATCGATAGCCATCTTTGCTGAATAACGCATCATTGGCACATACAAAACTGTCAACGCAACATAAGTACAACACCACCGATAAACAACAACGAACCAAAACATACGAATCAGTCACAACTTTCACACCCCACCCCTTTCTTTGTAGTGCAAATAATTCACGCCACACCCCAGGAGCAGTCTTGTTCGGAAACCCGGAAAATCAACTGCCCACTTCACCAAAATCTGCCAGCTTTGGCAGAACAGACTAACTTTTCCCTACGGATTCCGAAGAAATCTACTCTTTGTAATAGCCTCTTCACTAAGTGTCACAGCGACAATTATTTGCCCCCCCTCTACAACCACACCCTGCCCCTCTGCATTGCCCGGGTGCCACGCTACTCTGGCACCACGACAAGACAGGGTCCCATTGGCAACCTCCAGCACATCTACCGTCATTACAACCACTGATGGTAGCGTTCACAAACTGCTGTGATACCCCTAGCAACACCACCGACAGACCTACTCCCAATAGAAGAGGCACGACAAAACTTTTCAACATAATCTTCATCTTTCCATGTTAAAGGTTTCATTCGACCGCCTTGCCATGCACCGTAAACACAGTGTTCCGAGTGTCCACGTCAAGGTACAACAAAAATTGGTGATCAAACGGTCCCAAACGACTGCCTTGGGGAATCGACAGGCTTACGAGCAACGAATGATACTGCCGCGAATCCAACGAAACTGGCAAGTCATTTGTTACCACACACGCACAATCTGCCCTTATTCCCAAAATGGTAACTTTTGAACCGGATAAATTCCTGATTTTAATTTCATAAGTAGCTTCGCTACCAATCCTAACCTCCCCCAGGTCGCCTATTAAGGGGCTAACCGAGATAACATCACCTCTCAAATAAGCAACGCCGTCCGCCAAGTTCCCATAATAGAACTTGCTCCAACCGCCGACCGACACCACCAGCAGAACAATGACAAGCAAAGTCTGCAAGCACAACTTCAACGTGGGCGAAAAAAAACCACCCTCTCGTGCTACGATCAACCGTTGCGTAACCGGCGTGTCATCCCGCATGAATCCTCAACAGCGTCGAGTTTGCAACTTTTTTGCATGAGTTTTACAGGGATACCTTAACATTCAGGATAAAAAACTTTTTGTGTTGTAACAAACACCGCAAGAAAACCATTCGTTTTGTACTAAATATCATCCCATTTATCGCTATCGAATGCATCCAAGTTTCCACGATTATCTTTGTATCCTTTGGGAGGAAGATGCTTTTGTTTTTCGTGTTTGAGCAAATTTTTATAGTCCTTCCATGCCTTCGTTCGACGAACTGCTGCTCCTGAACAGCCAATTTTTTTCGCAAAATCGTCTGCTGTCCAGACCTTTTCAGGATATTCTACTTGCAATGCGAACACCTGTCTATTCACCTGCGGACGCTTTCCGGTCGCTTTTTGTGTCTTTTTCGCATTTGCCCCCATGTTTTTGAGAGTTTGGTGCATTGCCTCAACTTCTTCAGAGAGAGTCTCCAGCCTGTACGAGAGGTTACGCAGAAGAGGCATTAAAGGACACGAGGGGTTTTCACATGCCGACAAGCACTTTGAATCTGCGGTCATTTCCCCTCCTTTCGGTCAAAAAACGGTTCTTTTCCGATTTCGATGCAAATACCATCGGATAATTTGACCACGCAGGGCGTTTCAACGAACCAGCCATTTTGCCTGTCCAGTTCAAATGTAGGAAACGACGTATGCAACGCCTTCTCACTGCTACGAGAAGGAATGACAACAATAGCAACATTATCAGGCTTTTTCTCTTCCAAGTCCTTCATGATTTCCCGACAATCAGAACAGTCAGACTGGACAAGCAACACATTCCACGTTCCTGTTTGCAAAATTTCGGAACCCTCCGGTCGGATAAACCGTGAAATGAGCGGAAATTCCTTGCCTATCCAGGTCTCCGGTTCAAGCGAAATCATTTTCCTGCCATCAGGCGTGGTGAATTCTGTACCGAGCATTGCATGCGGTTGTGATTTCAGCGAAAGCATGAAAAATAGAGCCAGACCGCCAAGCACAATCCAAGCGACCAAAACTGCTAGTACCTTTTTGCGTTCGAGTGGCGGAAATGACCAGCCTAACCGTTCCCGAACCATTACCAGCAAGCCAACCATAATCGCATCAAAAGCCGCCGTGATCCATGGATTGACCGTAACGGCTCCAAAACATCCGCATGAAACCTCGCCGCTCACACTCTTCACAAGCGAAACAAGAGTGAACGTCGAAAAGCCAAGAAGCGACAAGAGCCATGTCCATTGTAACCACACACCTGCGATGAGAACCAGAGCAAACAGGATTTCTCCCACTACGGTAGCCATCAGGAAATATCGGTCATTGAGCAGTTCGAGTAGTGGCGTGAACACACTACCGTGCACAACGGGCGGCAATGGGGCTGTAGCCAGTTGATACGCCTTCAGTCCGGCGGCAAACAGTAGAATAGCCGCTATGACGAACCGGAATTGGGCAAAGCCGAACCGTATTACCTTCTCACTCTCCTCGCTCATATCCCACTACTCTACCATACTCCGTCGCTTTTTGGAACGTATCCCTTACATAGAGTATGAGCCTCATGAACTTTGGAGGTCTTTGGAGGTCTTTGGAGGTTTTACATAAATCGACCAACCTGAAACCAACCATCATACTTGCCCTAACTCTTTACACATTATACACTTGGACGTTTTTGAACGATAGTGCTTGAAAAACCTCAAAAATGCTCTATAATGACAGTGTTGCTAATGGTTAGCAATCGTGTAAGTCTTTTACATGTAACACTTTAAGAACGGCTGCGTAATAGGTTGGTTTCTCTTTCGTAATGCTGAGGTTGTGGGTTCGACTCCCACCGAGGGCTTTGGCGTAAGTGTTGTATTTATCGGCGTTTAGGAGCGTTGGTATTTTTGTAAATTCGGTTGCTTGGTTGTTGCTAAACCGCCAAAATGGCGGTTTGGAAGGGAAGAGGTACAACCATGCCGAAATTGAAGAACAGATTGCCGAAATTGACGAAATCAGGAAATTATGCCTGCGTATATTACGGCGGGCAGCGACACAGACTGGGAGTTTGGGGGAGTCAGGAAGCGAAAACCGCGTATACTCGGTTTATTTCCGAGTTGCAGGCGGCACCCGTTACCTTCGGGGTGGCACAGCAAACCGGTGGTGGTGTTCTTGTTGCCGAACTTGCCGCCAACTTTTTCAAAGGCATTCAAGAACGTATGCACCCATCCCATATCCACCACTTCAGAATGACCATCGGTTACCTTGCCGAAATCTATGGAGATATTCCCGCTGCTACCTTTACCCCCAAAAAACTGAAAGTTGTTCGTGACCAAATGGTGCGAAGCGGGAAACTTTGCAGGAAGGTGGTGAATGACTACACCGGCAGAATTGTCCGCATTTTTTCGTGGGGTGTCGAGGAAGAATTGGTGAAATCCGACATCGTAAACGACCTTCGTGAAGTGAAATCTTTGCGAAAAGGTGAACCGGGGACGTTTGAGAATCCGCCCCGTAAGGAGGTATCCGATGATATTGTTCGCTGGACTCTGCCGTTCATATCGCCGACCGTTCGAGCAATGGTGATGATTCAGCGGATGACCGGTATGAGACCGAGCGAACTGTGTGCAATGACCGTCGGGAACATCGACAAAACGCGGGAACCCGGACTTTGGCATTATATTCCGGGCAGTCAGAAGACCGCGGAGTACATCGGGGATGTCCCGATTCCGTTGGGTAAACCGGAACAAGCCCTGCTTGAACCCTATTTGAAGGGCAAAAAGCCGTCGGAGGCAGTATTTTCACCCCGCACGGCAATGGCAGAATGGCATGCAGAGCGGCGGAAAAACCGGAAAACAGCGGTGCCGCCTTCGCAACTGAAGCGGGAACAGCAACGAGCGAAAAAACCTGCTGAACGCCAGCCGGGGGAATTCTACGATAGGAACAGTTATCGAGTTGCGATCCTGAACGCTATCAAAAAGGGAAATAAGACGTTGCCGAAGGATCAAAAGATTCCGAAATGGTCACCATATCAGTTGCGTCACGCCAACGCAACCGCTGTCGAGAAAGAGGCGGGGCTGGACGTTGCGCAGGCTGTGTTGAGGCACACGACTGCAAATACAACAAAGCGGTACGCTCATGCTCAGTTGGCAATCGCGGAAGAGGTGGCAAAGAAAAGGGTGAACCCGTTTGATACCCCTGAATGAGATCGCGTAGTGCTACGGTGGTTGTACAATTCTAACGGTAGGAGGGCAAGATGGCAAAGAAGGCTACGAAAAAAGCCGTGAAGAAGACCACGAAGAAGGCAATGTCGGTTACGGAAACTCCTCGGGACGAAGTAATTGTCGACAGATTGGCGAGACCTTCGATGGCTTTGGTGCGAGAAGTCCTGCGATTTCAGGGTGTTCCTGCCTGTATTGACCCGTTCCCTGAACTCATTGCCGAGGTAAATAAATTGTACCCCCCGGATCAGGGGAATCGTCATGCCACCGAATTAGCAAAGTGGCAATACTGTTGGACACGGTTGATTGAAGAGGCATTTTTGACGAGCCTAGAATTGAAGACGTTTGAGACGTTCATCGAACAAAGCTACGAAATCACGATAACCACGGGAGCCCCACCATGTGCATGTCCGCCTGAATTACAGACGCTTATGGATCGACTTCAGGAGATCATTAGCGCTCTGGCGTATGTTGCAGAGAAACTGGCGGAGGAGGAAGCGTACAACGAAAGAAATGCCAACTGTTTTTTAGCAGCCGAGGCATGGCATGCCGATTATGAGGAAGCGCAGACCGAGTTGGACAGTCTGGTCAAAGAATTGATTAACGACATTATTTTTCAAAGGACGCACACACACAACCTCGGCGCATTAGCGGATGTTCATGTGTCCCCCAATCCATCCGATTTGCGAAAATTTAGAAATAAATTTCAGAAATTGTGTGATCTTCTATCTCTTGCCGATGAATCTCACAAAGAAACGTTGATCAAGGAACTGAACCTTATTTCCATACTAAAGAATTTTGGCTGGGCTGATCTTTCGAGGATACGTTTCAAGAAGCAGGGGATCGTGACATATACAAAAGAAGATGTTAAACGGGATTCCCGAAACATGAAGAACCAAGTTGAATCCCTTCGAAAACATTTATCAGCCAAAGAAAAATAACAGCGAAATCGCTCCAATGGTACTGTAGAGTGCCAATTCTTTCTAACCGCTACCATTCTGCGGCGGTTCATTTGCGTAAGGTCTGCATTTTCTTTTTCTCTGTTTCCCTATAAAAACGCCCTTTTTCTTTGCGAGATGCGTAATCTCACCCAAGATTACCCTACCCCTTTTTACATGGCGGGAACGGTATCCGGGAAAATGATGGTCAACAATGACCACTGTGGTTTTTTGTTAAGCATAGACAAGCAACAATCGTAACGGAACATCAAAAACCAACGCTCCTAAAGCATGATTTTCTGTTGCAGAACAATGGTGAATTTCATGGAAAAATTTTATGACAGTAAGGCTATGCGTAAACGGCTGGGAATTTCAGAAGCAACCCTGACTCGCTGGAGTCAAGACGATGAGTCTGGTTTCCCCAAACCTCTGCAATACAAGCACCGAGGTAAGCGACTTTGGTCGGAATCAAGTTTGCGCCTTTGGATTGAACGAAATCAGTCCAAACCTCCGCCACCGGAAATCGAATCGGCAAGTGAACATTCAAAACGGTACCGTGCTGCAATGGAATCACTCGCCCAGCAAGGCATTAAAACCAACAATTCGAACCGAACGAAAGGAGATCAACAATGACGAAAGACATGACAATTTCACAGAAGATATCGAACGGGGAGCCCCCATCGGTTAACAACCTTAACAAAGATGAAAGGAACCTAAACATGAGTACAGTAACTGCACGTTACCAACAACAAGTTTTGTCCGCCGCACTATCCGGCACGTGCAAGGTGGAAGACCGGAGTCACGTACTGGAGAATGTACCCATTGTCGTTCCCACCGAACTGCATAACGCGTGTGATATTGCTAGGCACAATGGGGTTCAGCCGAAACATTTGGGGCAAGCGATTACCAGACTGCCACACATGAGTCGAAAAGTATTTGCGACCCGACGCATAGAGGATGCTTTTCAGAACATGATCGCAGCGTTCCGTAAATCCGATTTTCGCTTCACTTGTGACAATGGTCAGACTCAAGTTTTCGTTCCACTCCGTCAGGTATTGCAACCTTTGGGAATCGTGTACCCCGAAGCAGACGACGATGGTCTTTACGGTGCTGTAGTCGATTTTTGTTCGAAGTTCGGAATTGAAGAGAACGACCTTATAGACTATCGGTTTGAGGACTTCTGCGTGCCAGCGAAAAACGTTATCAGTTTTATTAAAGCAGCATACCTGCCCACTGAAATCGCGGTTCGGCTTACGGATTGGTTCACAGCGTTTCTTGCCGAGAGGGTAGCAGGTGCGCCGTGGAACGTACCGTTGCTGGAGGACGTGGATCAATTTTGTTAAAGCAAAACGACCACCGACGCATGTTACAGACGCGTCAGCGGTCAAGAATGGGATTATCGCAACCGAGTCGCATTTCAAAACAAACATCGGAGCGACGACCAACGAGTCTCAAAAACTCAGCGGTCACCAAGGGTTCGCCCACAACCCTTTACAGCAGTGGGCAGTTTTTCGGAACACCGCCGCCTTTTTGGTGAAAGGAGTACGGCGGATTGTTCCTCAGTATTTCCCCCACAAAGTAAGGAGAAACATTATGCTACATTCTAACGATGATACAAAAAATTGCAATGCCCTCGCAAGCAATTGCGTCAATGGCAAAGTCTACAACGTTACAGAGGCCCAAACGCTACCGATAACTCCCATCGATCAAATCGCAGATGCCAATTTGGGTGATGCTGTCGATGCCTCACACACAGGATTGGACTCTTCCTCCGAAGAAAAACAGCAAGTGGCGAGTCCCGTCGAACAGAACGCCGATGCCGATTCGGTGGACGTTACCGATGATTCATGTACCGCAGTTAACTCCGACTCTGGCGGTGAGAAAGCCGAACCTTCCCCGACGCAGACGTTGTCAGCCGCAACAATGGTGAGCATCGGTAAGGAATACGGCACAAAAAATCTGTGTACATTGCCAGCAGACGGAGCAAAAAAGTACACCACTGTCAGAAAGTGGAAGGAGTATCAAAACCGCATGCCTACCGATGCGGAATGGCATACATGGAGTAACAAGGTAGACGTAACTGCGCTCTGCATTCTTACTGGGATGATATCAGGATTCCTGTTCGTTATCGACTTTGACGATGGTGGAAGTTGCTTTGAAGCATGGCTGCAATTGATTCCACAAGAATTACGTGACAAGATAACATTAATCGTGCGAACGCCAAGTGGTGGCTATCATGTTTATTTGCGGTGTGAAGGCGAACCAATAGGCAACGTCAAGTTGGCATGGAAAAAGGATGGCAAGACCAAGGATGGCAAACCAAAATTTGCAACCTTGATTGAAACGAGAGGAGAAGGCGGTTTGGTCATGGCTCCTCCTACTCTCGGCTATGAAATCATATCCGGGTCGCTTGATAATGTTCCGGTTGTATCACGAGAAGACGTGGACAAGTTATTCGAAGTAGCACGATCCTTCTGTGAGAAGCAGACGGACAATGAACCCGCCTCTACAAAACCATCCTCGCCTTCTTCACGCAAACAGAATGCGAAAAAAGAGAGACCAACACCGGCACAGAGCAAGAACAACAATTTCGATAGATTCGTTTCGTCCGGTGAATGGTTAAATCATCTTTGTGATTTGGAGGCATTAGGCTGGTTCTTTTTCGAGTCGAATGGTGTACTGTACTTTCAAACGCCGGATGGAGATCATTCCCCCGGCAAGCACGACGGCAACATCAAGGATGGTATTGCATACTTTTTCTCAAAAGCACCGTCTCCCTTCGCGGAAAACAAGGGCTATCCAATTTATAAGTTGTTCGCCGGTGCATTGTTCGGCGACATCGGTAAAACGGGACTCGCCAAATTGGCGAAGAAGTTTTTTCGAGAACCAGCAACGAGTGTCCCACTACCACCGCTCGTTTCTTGCGGGGTGGCACCGTTGGACAGCATCCTTGTCAAAATTCCTCTCGTTAACTGGGAACCGTTTGAAACAGTCGGGCGTAATGGCGAGATCAAACCGCCAAGCGACAGGGACTATATTCTGCGAACCTGCGAACAGATATTGCGCACAGCGGATAAAGCGGTTATACCGCTTGTAAATCACAAAGGCGTGATTTATTACTCCACGGGAACTCATTACAAGTTGGTCAACGAATTGGAACTCAAAAACTTTCTAATCGAGGGTGCTATTCGATGTGATGTTCCGTCAGACGTTGCGGTGTATCAGTTTTTTGTTGAGAAAATTTTCAAACAATTCCTGATTAACTCTGCGCGGCACAACAGCGGCGTATCCGAATCAGACGTGCCGTTTATCAATCTGCAAAATGGTACGCTTTTTTTTGATAAGCAGGGACATCGTTTTGAGACACATTCACCCAAGCGATTCATCCGATATTGTTTGCACTTCCCCTATGACCCGGCGGCAATCGCCAAGTTGTGGCTGGAGCATATAAATCGATCATTGCCGAATCCAGAAAAACAGCAGTATTTAGCCAAATGTTTGGCACTGCCGTTTTATCGTGGAAAAATTGAAAAAGCCCCGACATTTCAAGGAGAGCGGGATACTGGGAAATCAACCACGCTAGACGTGTTCAAAGCCCTTGTAGGGGCAGAGAATTTCACGACCCTATCTTTGGCGGTATTGACAAAGGCGGAGACCCAGGGTGATTATGCTAGGGCGAGGCTTGATGGCAAACTCGTCAACATTGCCAGCGACATTAGTGCCAAAATGAATGATGAAGGCTTGGCAAAAATGCTTATCAGCCGAGAGGAAGTACCCGCCCGGCACCCATACGGGGAAGGCTTCGACATGCGGAATTATGCAAGACTGATTTTTGCTTTGAACAGTATACCACCGCAACTTTTCACTGATCCTGCCCTGACGAAGAGAGCGGCGATTATTGAATTCGACCAGCAGATTAGAACAGAGGACGTAGTTACTGGTTTTGCCGAGAGCATTATTGAGAACGAATTACCGGGTGTTTTGAACTGGATTATTGAGAATGGACTTGACCAGTTATTGAAAACCGGGCGGCTCGATACGCCACAGTGTTGCGTCGAAGCGATGGAGCGACTGCGGATAGAAATTGACCCGCTGTCGGGATGGTTAAGCGAGCAGGGGTATTATCCCGGTAATGCCGAATCCATCAGTGTGAAATATGCGTACTCGGAATTTGTTGATTACTGCAAAGATAATGGCTATCAAGTACTGTCTAAAAAGACATTCACACAGCGGTTGAGAAGTTTTGGGTATTCGGTTCATGCCCCAAACAATCATGTTGGAGTCAAATTGTTTTACACAACATCTGTCCCGAATAATGCTTCCCCTCATTCCCCTGATTCCCCACCCCAAGAAAACAGGGGTGAAACTGGAGTACAGGAGGGGAATGATAAAACACCTTGCCTCACTTCATTCCCCGATCATTCCCCAGTCATTCCCCCGTTAGACCCTACAAATACAGGCATGGGGAATGATGGGAATGAGGGGAATGGTTTTACAGAACAAAGTTTGGCTGGGCAAGAGGGATGTAACGATCCGCTCTACGATAACGATTACGCCCCCGACAGCAAAAACAATCCGCTCCCTGAATATGGTAGCAACGCTGCAAAATTTGGACATGACGCTCATCGCCGACGTTACATTCCTAACAACTATGATACCGAAGGTTGGCAATGCTAGATGAGCAGACGACATGATGATACTGTCGAGCGACAACTATACGAACAACCTCAGACACGATGTCGGGGAGTTTAACAGATGACATGATGTCGGGAAATTAACCGGGCTTCTTTTGCGAGGAGCCGATGTTCATGCACTGGACAATCAAGGCAGGAAACCATCGGCTCACATTGACATATCCGAACTCACAGACGATGGTGACTACGGTGTACTATGGTTCCTGCGTGATCCCGAATTGTTCGGTAAGGTGGATGTTGCCAGCGCATTGGAAAGGGTTGGACGCATCCACAACCTGTAATGCGTTGTATCGGTATGACGTGGGGTGATATATTGCACCTCACCTTTGGTGGCGGAGAATGGTTCATGATGGTTCGATTCCATCACTCCGCGATAGCAAGTAATTGCGAACACTGTTTGTTTCATATTTTTGGCTCCCGTGGGGAGCGGTGAAACGGTGTAACCGTTATGAGAAAGGATAAAAAAATGGTAAAGAGTTTTGTTTCAGGGGCTCCGAATGGGGTTGGAACCGCTGTGGCGGGTGGTAAGATGGTGGCAACACCGAGTCAGACGTTCGATGACCGTGCGAGCGGTGAGTTCGACGGGCGGAAGCGAAAGTCGAGTAGGCACCTTGCCAAAATACGAGCGGCAATTCAGGTGCTTCAGGACAAGTCGGTTCATGCCGAACGTGATGGCATGGCACAAATCGCTAGAGCCGACCCCGACAGAAAGTCGAAAAAGGCAACGGGTATCAAGGGTGGTAAGAATGTGGCAGATGTGCAGGAACGCGCTGTACAGGACGATGTTCCGTCACGACCGTCGACGCTATCACCGAGTGATTCTGTCATTGACCGGGTGTTTTCTGTCGAGTCCGGCGGAAAGCAATGGGACTGCAATATCAGAAAACTTAACGATCTCGTGATAGATATAAGAGGACTCCGCACTCTTTTTAACGAGACCTACGACTTGACCATGGCGAGCAATTTGGAAGAAGAAGAGTCGCTTTTTTTCACAATCATGGACATGGTAAGTGAGGCGATTTGCGAAAACATTTGTATGTGGCTTTGCAAACAGCGCAAGGATCAACAATGCTCCAGTGCGCAGTGCCTTACAGCAAACGCCGAAAGCACTCCAACGGATGAACCGTGGCAGTACGAGTCAGTTCATGCCGCCGATATGGAATCGGCAGAGGCGGAGGAGAAAGCCCGGAGACGGTTGGATACCACGGAGTTGGAAAAAAGGATTAAATGCCTTGAGCGACGGGTCATCCTTGAAGAGATATTTGCCGCTGCAAGAAAACTAAATATCGAGCAGTCAGTCATTGATAAAAAACTGCTCCAGTGGGCGAAATCACTATGCTTGTTGGACGGACGAGTGTGTTTCATTCACAAGGGCAGCCGATATGGGCCGGAAGCCCTTTTGTCCGATTGGCTTGAGAAGCACCATGGCTGCACAGCATGGTTGCAACGAAACGGTTAGCCGAGGCATGGAAGCGGTATGTACCGGAGTTCACGCCCGGTACTGCCGATTACATCGGCAAATGCCATTTTTGCCTCGAACTGCGGAGTCACCTGTTTGAGCAGAACACGTTTGCCGAATTGCGTCCGGCGGAAATGTATCGGAGTTGAAATGCCCCGATACCCTTCCAAATATCCCCTAAATTGACGAATCTTCGGGCAAACATTGAAAATATGGGGACATGAGCGAAAAATGCCCTGATGGTCACCAACCACACGTAATAATACGTATACTTCGCGGTTTTCGGGAGGCTTGATCCGGTTCGTTGCGGTTGTCCCCCCTGCTCCCAACCGGCGGCATTCTGGTGCACGTGCTGATTGGGGGACGGACAGTCGGGCTTGTGTCCGCTTGTGTTGCCGACAGTGGGGTTCTTTGGGAGTCGGTCGCCCTTTGATGCCAACATGAGATGAAGACCGGAGTCGGGGCGATTTGGGGCGAATGTCGGCATAGTGCTGTTTCACGCAACAATCGCCGGACGAACGGGGGGATTCTAGACTCACCGCGTTGCCCCTTTTCCTTGCCGAAGCAGACTGCCAGCCACACAGTCGGTTCCGACAACCGCCCTGCCAAGTCCTCGTTATCTTCGGTTCTGCAGATGAGCCGATTCCAGCCGCCACCGAACGAACCGTCGCCGGATTCCTTCTTGAAGTTCTCCGTCCAAGAAGGGAAGAACCGCCAATTGGCGCATGTCAGTTCGCTGTTTGCGAATTTCGTCACGTTCTTTTCAGGCACTCTGTTGACCTCTCATTATAACACTTGAAACCCGTTTGGCGTATAGGGCAAGGGGGAAAGTAGTGCAAAACTCGGTCTTGCCTTCGAATAAAATATGCCGGTCTTGACCGAAGAGAAATTTTCCTTGTCCGAAAAACAGTCAAAACGGCACATGTGCCTTTTTAAGTTGGAGGACGCAACGGGTCAAGTCTGCAATACCGCATGCTGTCGCCGCCAGTCAGATTTGACAGGTAAATCCATCATTCATAGCAAGGAGACGACACGACGGGCAGTAACTGTCTATTTTTTTTTACTTGCCTATCTTCACATTTTTGCTTTCCTATTTGACTCTACACTGGAAAATTGTCAAAAATGGGCAAAATGGCGAAGCATTTTTGCTTGTTTTTGCGACGAAATTGTTCACTTTCTGAAAGAAAATAGACAGTTACGACGGGCAGTGTGCGCGAACACGGCGATAACGGGCGGTAGCCGCTTTCGGTTTTCCATCATTTCTGGTTGCCTGTTGAAATTTGTAGAAAAGCATGGTACACTGGACATGCGCTTAGAAATACTGCTCCGGTTGCGTGCCAGGGCTGACGCATCAAATCGCGGAAATCCCTTGTTTTACAGGATAAAATCGTTTTCAAATCGCATTTTGGGGATTTTTCAGGAGCATGTAAGACGAATAACATTTTTAAGGAAATAGTAAA
>Ga0082212_10001978_pt1 | contig 30078 bp, 21 predicted proteins | sample TergutNt197P3_FD_71548 | JGI IMG/M metagenome (GOLD analysis project Ga0082212, IMG submission 71548) | Neocapritermes taracua P3 segment gut microbial communities from Petit-Saut dam, French Guiana - Nt197 P3 | ecosystem: Host-associated > Arthropoda: Insects > Digestive system > Gut ...
CTATCTTTAACAAATATTAACATTTTTGATTCTTTTGTCACTAAAAATGATACGTTTATCAAAAATTTCTTCGTTTAATAATTTTTTGTAACCAAATCCCTTCAATCATCGTATACGTTCATACAAAAAATGCGACGATCACATCACCGGATGTGACTGACGGTAGCGAAGCTGTGGACAGCCAATCATGGATAGAAATTCTTATTTTGTAATAATAAACTCATAAACAAACACATGTATCGAAAAAAAGTTAAGTTGAAAATGAACCGCGTATTTGTATTTTTGGTGTGTTGTGCACTGTTTTCGTGCAAGGCGCATGAAAAAATAGTCTATTTGCAGGACGCCTCCGATCAGATGGCTGTGGAAATGGTTGTCAATCACGGCATCAAGATACAACCCAAGGATATACTTTCCATAGTGATATCCAGTAAGGATCCTGTTTTGGCCATAGCATACAATTTGCCGTTACATTCCTATCAGGCAGGAAGTTCTTTGGCAGCTTCATCTTATTCTCAACGTTTGTTGGGTTATCTGGTAGATTCTGATGGTTATATCGATTTTCCTGCTTTGGGGAAACTGAAAGTTTCAGGGTTGAGCAGGGAACAACTGTCGGAGCAGATCAAACAAAAATTAATTGATGATGAGATCATCAAAGATGCTGTGGTGACTACGGAATTTATGAATTTCAAAATTTCTGTTTTAGGGGAAGTTCGTAATCCGGGAATGTTTAGTTTACAGGACGATAAGATAACCCTCTATGAAGCGATTGCCAGAGCGGGCGATATGACCATATACGGTCAAAGAGAAAATGTTCTTGTAATGAGGCGTGATTCCAGTGATGTTGTCAAATTTCACAGAGTAGATTTGCGTTCGGTTTTATTACCCGATTCTCCCGTATTCTATTTGCAGCAAAATGACGTGGTATATGTTTCGCCAAATGAAATTGTGGCAGAACGTTCACGTATCAATGAAAACAGAACATTGGGCGTTGGAATAACCTTCGCATCATTTTTAACCAATCTGGTACTACTTATTATAACTTTAGCAAATTAATGATTTTATGGAAAATAAAATAAACAATACCAACAGCGAGTTTTATATTGTTATTGAACTCTGGAATAAATACAAACATTGGTGGCCAAGGTTTGCATTGAGTGTTTTTATCAGTCTTGGAATCGCTTTTGCCTTCATCTATATCTGGCCTAAAAGTTATAAGAGAACCGCTCTGGTTATGATCAGAGACGACAGCAAAAAGTCGGATATCACTGCTGCATTGGGCGATAAATTTGTGGTCAGCATGAGTTCAAACGTCAAAAATGAAGTTGAAGCATTTCGATCGCCAAAACTGATTCAGGAAGTGCTCATCCGGTTGGATTTGACCACGCAGTACAGCATTTTTAACAAATTGAGGAAAGAGTATTTGTATCATCAGACTCCTGTCGAAGCCTTATTTCCGGAAGCAACCAATGATGATTTCTTTAAATTCAAAGTGCAGTTAAAACCCAATAATGAGGTCATTCTTACAAAATTCAAAAATCGAAAAAAGAGTGTATACGGACAGGTTCAGGGAAAATTGGGCGATACCATCAGTACTCCGGTAGGAAAGGTTTTACTGTCGCCGACTCTTCACTATGGTATTCAGTGGTTTAATACCACTATATCAATCGAAAAAAACGCTGCACAAAATGCAACGCTTGCTTTTGCCAAAAACATGAGCGCCTCGCTTGTCAGTAAAGACAATTCCATTATTCAGCTGGAAATCAACAGTTCAAATCCATCTCGTGCGGAAAATTTTTTAAACGAGTTGATCACCATGTATAATGAAAACTGGATGAGGGAAAAAAACACAATTGCTGAAAGCACGTGGCAATTTCTCAATGAACAGTTACCAATAATTAAAAAGGAATTAGACGAAATTGACGTGCAATTGGAACAACATAAAAGCCGAAATCCGCTTACGAATGTACAGTCAGGCACTTCGCTCATCATGAGCAAATCAAGCGAATATGCAGGAAGAATTGTGGATGTAGGCACACAGTTGTCATTTACTCGTCTCATCAAAGATCATTTGAATGCAAACGACAATATTACCAGTTTTATGCCTTCTAATTCAGGATTAAACAATCCGACAATTGAATCGCAATTCGCACAATACAATCAATTGCTGATGGAACGGGATGGACTTCTTGCCAACAGCAGTGAGAGGAATAATGTTGTGGCAGATAAAAACGCCAAGCTTCAGGCACTGCGTCAGTCTATTGTTCAGGCCGTAGATAATCAGATAGTCACGCTCAATTTGCAACTAAAAACCCTTCAATCACAGGAAGACCGAATGAACAGACAAATAACATCTAATCCCATACAGGAAAGACAGTTAGTGTTAATTGAACGTGAACGCAAAACCAAAGAAAGCCAGTATCTGTACATGTTGCAAAAAAAGGAAGATAATGAAATGTCCTTAATCATGGAAACCATCAACACACGTATCATCAGTCCGCCGACAGGACCGGAAAAGCCCGTAAAACCCCAAAAACTGTTGTTCTGTTTGATCGCCCTGTTTGTTGGATTTGGGATTCCCGGCAGCGTCATTGTGGTAAAAGAAGGTTTAAGTACCAATATTAAAGGGAAAAGCGATCTGGATGGATTATCTGTTCCTTTACTGGGTGTAGTTGCCTTAGCTGACCCTGAAAATAAGAAAAGCGGACTGTCTTGTCTCGTCAGTGAATCGGGGAGAGATATGGTAAATGAAACTTTCCGCATGGTACGTACTAATGTAGACGATGTCTGCGACAAGCAAAAGAAAAAGGAAGCCGAAATAGCGGATTTGACACAGCGGTACAAACAGGGAGTAATCACACACAAACAGTACAAAAATGAAAATGCTGAAATTACCTCCCAATATGCACAGCAAACTGATGATAAAGTGATCATGTTTACGTCATTTGAACCGGGAGGCGGCAAAACATTTGTTGCTTTGAATCTGGCTATGAGTTTTGCTCTTGCAGGTAAAAAAGTTGCGCTGGTGGACGTAGATATGAGAGTAGCAACCCTGAGTAAAGTCATTGATTCACCGCCACTCGGTTATTGCTCCTACCTGAATGGGGCGGTCACATATGCGCAATTATTACAGTATCATGTACAGAAAGACCGTTTCTATAAAAATTTTGATATCTTCCCTGTTGGCAAAATTCCTTTGAATCCGACAGAGTTGCTGATGAGCGACCGATTTGCCGAATTTGTGGAAAAAATCAAAAAGAAATATGACTATGTATTTTTGGATTGTACCCCTTTAGACAATGTGGCCGATGCGACCATTGTCAGCAAACTTGCCGACATCTCCGTATTTATCGTTCGTGAAAACCACACCGATCGTCGTAAACTTCGCGACATAGAAAGGACGTTTGAGCTGGGACAGTTTAAAAACATGAATTTGATTTTAAATGCTTCAAATCTGGAAGTAACAGCCAGTAAACATCATGCAGAGTATAAAAAGAGTGTAATGGATGTGTTCAAACAGATTACACAAGGCAAAGTTACGTATGAATTACCGGAGAAAACGGAGAAAACGGAACAAAAGAATATGAAGCAAATTGGGCCAGGCGCAGTAGATTCTCATCATTCAATTCGTGATGAAGAAGATCTGCGTGGTTTATCCGTTCCTCTGCTGGGTGTTATTGAGTTAATCGGAAAAGAAAATCTGGATGAAAGAGTATCTTATATTTCCAATGAAACAGGAAAAAATAAAGTGAATGAAATATTTTCCGGGTTACGCAGCGCTATTGGCGAAAAATATGAGCAGGACAGGAAGAGCAAATTAAAGGTAGTCATGCTTACATCCTTTGAAGAGGGAAGTGGTAAAACATTTGTTGCTTTAAATCTGGCCTTGAATTTTGCCCATGCAGATAAAAAAGTGGCGCTGGTGGACGTCGATTTGAGAAATGCAACGCTGAGTCAAATGTTTGATAAACTGTATACATCGAAAGTTCAGGGTTATTGTAGCTTTTTAAATGATAATACGGTTACATTCAGACAATTAACGCAGTCTCATATATTCAGAAACCATTTCGATAAACCGATTGATATTTTCACAATAGGTAATACTTTTCCAACGAATCCAAAAGAATTGTTGGAAAGCGATCGATTCGGAGAACTGATGAATCAACTCAAAAAGAAATATAATTATGTTTTTTTGAATTGCCCTTCAGTGAAAGTTGATGATGATGCGAATATTATCAGCAAGTTTGCCGACCTCTCTGTTTTTATTGTTCGTGAAGATCATACCAATCGTGATGATCTTTACGAATTGAACTACATGTACAGGCAGGAACAATTTAAAAACATGAGTTTGATTTTGAATGGTTCAAAATCACAGCCCCAAAGATCAGAGGCGCCTCTTAAATCGCTTGAAGATCATAAAGAATTACAAGTTGATAAGTTGATTGAGGGATGACCAGCGAGGAATTACAATCAAAAACCATAAGTTGGCTGAGGTTTCCATTAGCTTTTGCCATTGTGCTGAATCATACGGTTGATACCGACGAGTTAATGACGGCTATATCGCAGATTGATTATTCACGCCTGTGCGGTACAGATATCTACAATTACTTTCGCTTAATTTTGTCGGATATTATTTGCCGCGTTGCAACTCCTTGTTTTTGTATATTTTCAGGATTCCTTTTCTTCTATAAAACGAAAGAATGGAACAGGAATACCTATTTTCAGAAAATCAGACGCAAAACAAGGACATTAGTGATTCCGTACACTCTGTGGAATATCATACCGATTGTCATCATGGCTTTTTTCACTTTCATCATGTTCGACGGAAGTTTTTCGATATACATGAATCAGCTGTGGGAAAAAGGGATATTGAAAATATTTTGGAATTATCATGAAGGGCTTTACCCATACAATCTTCCTTTATGGTTTTTGAGAGATTTGATCGTAGTTGCTTTTTTATCGCCGCTGGTTTATTATTTTGTAAAATATACCAAACTGTACAGCCTCTTCATTCTGGGCGTCTTTTACTTTACAAATTTTTGGTTTCCTGTGGTCAGCATCAGGGCGTTATTCTTTTTCACATTAGGTGCGTATTTTAGCATACATGGCAAGAATATGGTTGTAGAATTACGAAAAGGAAAACAGGCCTGGATCATTCTGACGGTTATTGTCCTGATATTATCCATGTATTTTAAAGGAACAGACACATTTAGATATGTTTTCGTTTTGTTCAATGTTGCCGGATGTATCACTGCAATCATTGTTGCATCCTATCTGATAGAATCCGGTCGTGTTTCAGTTCATCCTTTTCTCTCCAAAACAAGTTTCTTTATTTTTGCGACACACCATGTCTATTTGCTTTGGAACTGTCAAAAACTGCTTCATCTCATGTTCACATCCGACAATGCTTTGATATTGACCATGAAATATATACTTGCGCCGGTCATTTGTGTTGCCATATGTTTGGGCTTGTATTATACTGCCAAAAAAACGGTACCTAATTTATTAAACATATTAACAGGTAGCAGATGATGTATTCGTTATTTTTGATTGCTGTGTTTTTTGCAACATTTGTAAATACCAGTTTAGGAGCGAAGATTGGCTTTTCAAATCCCCTGATGGCTTTATTTCCCATGATGGTTTATCTTGTGGCAACGGTGGCTACAAAAAAAATGAATTATCATAAAATTGCTGTTTATCTGCTTATCCTGGCAGTCATCATACTTTTGTTCAAATTCAGTATCGGGCAGAATTATCTGATTGAAGCAGGCCGGCTATTGCTCATTCCCATGTTCATGTATATTTGCTTTGATCATTTGACAAAGAAACAATTATCAGCACTCCGTTATCTGTTTGTTGCATTTTATGTATTGCTGTGTGTTCTGGCAATAACAGAAAAAATACTCAGCCGTCACTTCTTTCCAGTATCAACTGATGTTGAATGGCTGAATAGCATAGGATATTTCAGGAGCGCTTCTCTTTTATGGCATCCCCTGGCCAATGGGTTCTTTGTCGCATTTTTTATGGCTTATGTTGCTGTTACCGATTTTGAAAAAAAATATTTACAAATCGGATTGTTTTTTTTGGGGTATATATCATTGTTCTGTTTCGATGCGCGTGGCGCCACTATTGTAATAACATTAGTCGTCATGCCTTATTTTCTTTTAAAGCTGTACAAAATGGCCGGAAGCAGGCGATGGTTGATTGTATTGGGCGTTCTTTGCATGATGGGCGTTATGGTTTATCTCATCAGCAAAACCTCACTTGGCGGCGGACGACTCATGAAAGCAGACATCATGGATAACAGTTCGCAAACGCGGCTGGACGTTTTCAAATTTTACAAATTTTACAAAAGCACGGATGACTTTATATGGGGACATCCGGATAATTACAGGTTCATGATGGAAGCTTTGGGAGCAGGTGGCGTTGAGAACGGAATCATTACGATGATCCTGTTTTATGGCATCATTTTCACGCCGTTTCTTTTGTCTTTGCTTTTTCTTTTACAGTACAAAAGTCTTTCGGTATATTCAAGATTTGATAAATGGTTGTTATTGCTTATTTTTTTTGGTATAGGCAGCACGAATCCAAATCTGGCAATTCCTCTTATCTGGCAATTATGGATATTTACGTATTTTACATTTAGACCAATTCAATCAGACAGTAAACAGACATGGGCATTTCAAATATAATTCAAACCATCAGGGATTTTCTTTTCTCCAACGAGACCAGAACCAAAATAACCGTAAATATTCTTTGGCGGGTTGGCGATAAATTTATCCGTTTGGGTGTGGGGTTGTTTGTCTCTGTCTGGATTGCCCGTTATTTGGGAACTGAACAATTCGGTATCTGGAATTATGCACTTGCCTACATTACACTGTTTTTAGCATTAGCAGGATTGGGACTTGATGATATTGTGGCAAAAGATATTGTAAATGATCCCATACGCACATCAGAGATACTGGGCAGCGCATTTGTGTTAAAAATTCTGGGAGGCGGGGCAGTTTGTTTACTTGCCGGCTTATCTATACTTTTCATCGCTCCGGATGAACCGGTGAAACATTTGTTGGTGCTAATATTAGCAATAGGAACAGTATTTCAGGCTTTTAATGCTATTGAATTTTATTTTGTTGCCATAGTTCAATCCAAATATCCTATTATAGCGAAAAATATTCCTTTTTTGCTTGTTTCGGGATTGATGATCGTTTTATTGCTCACCAATCGGCTGACAGTGGTTCATCTTGCAGTTTTAACGGCTTTAGAAACGTTGATTGCCGGGTGTATGCTGGTTTTCTTTTATCAAAAAAGTCATGTGTCTGTGAGAAAATGGAGTATTTCTGTTCCATATTGTTTAGAATCACTGAAACAGAGCTGGCCTCTGATCCTTTCAGGTATTGTGGTAGAAATTTTCTTGCGCATAGATCAGATCATGATTGGAAATATGCTGGGAGATAGCGAAGTGGGAATTTATTCGGCGGCAGTCAGAATTTCGGAAATATGGTATTTTTTACCGCAAGCTGTTGCAATCGCTGTTTATCCGAATCTTATAGAAACAAGAAAGAAAGGTAAAAAGTTTTTTTATGAACGATACCTGACTCTGTTTCGTTTGATGAACATCATTACCATTTCTTTTGGACTCTTGATTACTTTATGTTCGGAATTTGTGATCACATTGCTTTTTGGAGAAGCATTTGCCGGAGCGGCTCCTGTTTTAGCCATACATATATGGGGCGGTTTTTTTAGTTTTTTAGCCATTGTTGGCGACAAATCATACATCATAGAAGGATTGCAACGACTTTTCTTTGTAAGAATGATTTTCGGCGCGATTTTGAACATTGTGCTGAACTTAATCCTGATTCCGCAATATGGCGTAATCGGAGCGGCAACAGGTCTCTTGCTCACACAATTTTTTGTTTCCTATTTTGTTGAACTGTTTCACCCTAAAACAAGATTTTTATTTCTTTTAAAAACAAAATCATTTTTATTCATTAAAAAATAATAGTAGGTATGCTTTTTAATTCAATCACTTATGCCATTTTTCTTGCTATAGTTTTTATGCTATACTGGTTTGTATTTCAACGAAATTTGAAATTACAAAACTTTTTTATTGTAGTTGCATCATACGTTTTTTACGGTTGGTGGGACTGGCGTTTTTTATTGCTGATTGCGTTTACTTCCTTTTGTAGCTGGGGGAGCGCTGAACTGATGCAACGTATTGATGATAAGAAAATAACAACACCGTTTTGGTCTCGCAAACTTTTGAGCGCAAGCAATATCGTATTGAATTTAGTTGTTTTGTGCATATTCAAATATTATAATTTCTTTGTTGACAGTTTTATTTCGGCATTTGCCTTAGCAGGTATTCATATGCAGTTCAATACGCTTCAAATCATTCTGCCCGTTGGTATTTCCTTTTATACTTTTCAGGCGCTGAGTTATTCGATTGATGTTTATCAGCGAAAGGTTGAACCGACAAGGGATATTGTTGCTTTTTTTGCTTTTATCGGCTTTTTCCCCTTATTAGTTGCCGGACCGATTGAACGGGCAAAAAATCTGCTGCCACAGTTTTACGTCAAACGGAAATTTGATTACGACAAAGCCGTTGACGGCATGAGGCAAATTCTTTGGGGATTATTCAAGAAAGTTGTGATTGCTGATAACTGCTCCGTTTTTGTTAATCAGGTTTTTGAAAATTATAACGAGTTGTCGAGCGGTACACTGGTGCTGGGCATGTTCTTTTTTGCCTTTCAGATATATGGCGATTTTTCAGGTTATTCGGATATTGCTATCGGAACGGCGCGTTTGTTTGGTTTCAATGCGATGCGTAATTTTAATTATCCTTTCTTCTCAAGGGATGTGGCAGAATTTTGGCGAAGATGGCATATTTCGCTTACTACCTGGTTTCGGGATTATCTGTATTTCCCGTTGGGCGGCAGTCGCGTTTCAAAAATTAAAGTGGTTCGCAATACATTTATCATGTATTTAGTCAGCGGTTTCTGGCATGGAGCCGACTGGACTTTTGTCATCTGGGGACTTTATTGTGCATTGTTGTTTTTACCGTTGATTTTACTCAATAGAAACCGGAAACATACAAATGATGTTGCGGAAGGCAGGTTATTGCCCAGTTTCAAGGAAGTTTTGCAGATGGCGTGGACATTTTTGCTGGTGTCTATAGGAATTATTTTTTTCAGGGCTGAATCGTTAACCGTAGCAATGGGGTATTTAGTTAAAATGTTCAGTTTAAACTGTACTTCCATCATACAGGTCACGGATAATGTGGAGATGTTTCAAAATCTGGCGCTTGTTTTAATCCTGGTCACTGCTGAATGGTTTCAGCGCAGCAAACAACATGCTTTGGACTTATCTCATATTCAATCGCCTGTGCTGAAACATGTCATATATTATGCTATTATTGCATTAATATTTGTTTTTTACGCACATTCTCAAGCTTTTATATATTTTCAATTTTAAAAAAATAATCATATGAAAAAGTTTTTTTTAAAGATAGCTATTTTTGGATTTGTATTATTTGCACTGGCATATGTGGTCGATATGATCATTTCGACGAATCTTCAAAAATCGAAACGTTCTGATTTGATCTCATGGAATAATATTTTTTCCGGAAATATGCATCATGATGCATTAATATTAGGAAATTCAAGGGCAATGATTCAATTTAACCCTTTGATTTTAGACTCTATCCTGAATATTGATTCATATAATCTGGGAATGGCCTCCAGCCAGATATTAAGGCAAATTTTCCAGTATAACTTATACAGTAAATTGAATGAAAAACCAAAGCTTCTTATTCAGAGTATTGATTTTGGTACCATGGGGCAACGCGTCTTTGAAATGACGGGACAATTTCTTCCCTATTTTACAGACAAATCATTCAAAAAAGAAATCGTTAAATGGGAACCTTTTACCCTCATGGACAGATACTTTCCTGCATACAGGTATATGGGGCACCCAACATTTATCGTAGAAGGGCTCACCATGAATAAGATTGCTTTTCGAACCACACCTTTAATTAAAGGTCATTTTCCCCAGGATTTAACCTATGATGGAAGGGAATTAAGAAAACATACGGTAATAGAGTTTCGTCATGACTTATTGGCTTTGCAGCTCTTTGATCAGCATTTGGCAAATGTTCAGAAAGACGGCATTAAAGTAGTTTTTGTGTATGCACCGGTGTATATCGGAGCAACTGAGAAGGTGGACAATATCAATGGGATGTATCAGATGTATGACAGCATTGCGCGAAAATACAACATCCCGATTCTTGATTATATTTATGATCCAATTAGTTATGACACTACCTGCTTTTATAATTCAACCCATTTAAACAGAACAGGCGCCGATCTGTTTACCACCAAACTGGCGCACGATATTGATTCATTAAAAATTTTAAAATAAGATTGTATAACAATTGACAATTGACAATTGACAATTAACAATTAACAATTAAAATGATTCATCCAAAGGTAAGTATTATTATACCGGTGTACAACGTCGAAAAGTATCTTCCGCGTTGTATGGATTCGTTGTTGAATCAAACTTTGACGGATATTGAAATTATTTTAGTGGACGACGAATCGCCGGATAACTGCCCTGCAATCTGCGATGAATATGCAAAAAATGACAACAGAGTCAGGGTGATTCACAAAAAAAACGAAGGGCAGGGTTATGCGCGAAATGCAGGACTTGAAACAGCTACAGGAGAATACATTGCTTTTGTAGATTCCGATGATTATGTTGAGTTGAATGCCTATCAAATATTGTATTCCGTAGCAAAGGACTCAAAAGCAGACGCTGTATATTTCAATTATCAACGTTTTAATGATCAGGGAAATACCTGGATGGAAGAAGGTTTTGATAAAAAAATATGGTATCAGACAGAGCATGACATACGGGGTTTAATACTTGATATGATTGCTAATCCTCCAAAGGAAAAGAATGACAGGGACATTAACAGTTCGGCCTGTAGCGCTCTGTTTCGTCAGGATATGATCAAAAAGTCCGGTATTAAGTTTAAAAGTGAAAGGGAGTTTGCCTGTGGCGAAGATCTGTTGTTTAATTTTGATTATCTTATTCGCTCCTCAAGCGTAGTTGCGATACCTGACGCTTTATACAACTACCGGGTGAATCAATCGTCGTATAGCCGCGCAGTACAACCGGATTATATTACTAAAATGCACTTATTCTATCAATATCTTTTGACATTATTGAGAAAAAATAATTTCGGAACAGATGGCTATTTAAGGGCAACAAGGCTTGTTATCGGTTATTCGAGATTTGCCATGCGGCAATATGTTCAATCGTCGGTTTCAAAGAAGGAAAAAATGCAATGGTTAAAAGAAGTAGTTCGCCATAATTACTGGAAGGAAATAGCGGTTACATATCCGTACAGGCAATTGCCTTTTAAGTATACGCTGCATTTTTATTTGTTTCACAAGGGTTATACCCGTTTATTATATTATCTTTCTAAAATGTAATGATATGAAAATTCTGTTAGTCAATAAATTTTACTATGGTCGTGGCGGCGCTGAAATATATGTGCTGAACCTTGAAGAATTTCTAAAAGCCAAAGAACACGATGTCGCTGTTTTTTCAATGCAACACCCGCAGGGACTGGAATCGCCCTATTCAAAATATTTCCCTGAAAATGTGGAATATGGTAAAGTTGATGCAAAACAGTTTCGTTTGCTTCTAACACGTCCGTTCGGAACAAAAGAAGTGAAACGCAAATTCCATGCTTTACTAAATGATTTTCAGCCTGATGTTGTGCATTTTAACAATATTCACACGCATCTTTCACCTGTTATTCAGCAAATTGCACACGAACGGGGCGTAAAAACAGTCTGGACCATACACGACCTGAAATTACTGTGTCCCGACACCCTCTGCTTACGCTCTGACGGAGAAATCTGCGAGTTATGTTTTCATGATAAAAGAAGTGTTCTTAAATACAAATGCAACAAAAATTCCTTTAAAGCCAGTCTGATAGCATATTTAGAAGCAAAAAAATGGACAAAGGAGAAATTGGGAAAATATACCGATGTTTTTATTTGCCCCAGCAAATTTATGGCAAGTAAATTGATTCGGGGAGGATATGACGACAAAAAGATTTCCGTTTTATGTAATTTTATTGATGTTGAAAAAACAAAAAGAGAAAATTACGCTAAAGAAGATTATTATTGCTATGTAGGCCGGTTATCGCGCGAAAAAGGCATAAAAACTTTGATTGAAGCAGCCAAACAGTTGCCGTTTCATTTGAAAATAGTTGGCAGCGGCCCGCTATCGGAGGAACTGCAACAATCGGCTAATAAAAACAAAAATATTGAATTTGTCGGACACCAACGGTGGGAAGGAATCAAAGATATAGTTGGCAAAGCCCGTTTCTCGGTTACTCCGAGCGAATGTTACGAAAATAATCCGCTTTCGGTCATAGAATCAAAATGTCTGGGCACTCCGGTTCTGGGCGCTAACATTGGCGGTATTCCTGAATTAATCGAAGAAAAATCGGGAATGTTCTTTGAATCGCGCAATGTGAACGATTTGAAAGAAAAAACAGAACAAATGTTTTCTGCGAAATTCGATTATGAAAACTTGGCCAAAGAATCGCAAAATCGTTATTCGGCAGAATATTATTATCAGAAAATCCTTAATATTTACCAAAAATAAGTGCCAATAATTTATTCGACATGAATTTAATGAGTTTTCAAAAAATATTCCTGTATTTTTCGGTAATTTTACTGATGAACTGTAAATTTCAGCCTGTTGAAAATATCAGCGTTGCAGGCGGCGGAGTGGCAATTACTTTTGATGATGATTTTGTTGATGAATGGTATCATGTTCATCAAATATTAAAGGACTATCATTGGCGGGCTACCTTTTTTGTGACAAATTTTCATCAACTTGACAGCGGCAAAATAGAAAAATTAAAAATTTTAAAAGAATACGGACATGAAATTGGCGGACATGGACTAAATCATGACTATGCGAACAGATATGTTCTTAATCATGGTCTTACCGAATATCTGGAAAATGAAATCTACCCGATGAAACGAATAATGGCAGAAAACGGTTTTAATATCACATCATTTGCTTATCCCTTTGGTTCTAAAAATAATAAGATTGACGTGGCGCTATTGAATGAGTTTAAGGTTTTACGGGGAACCACATCGGAGGAATTGAAACCTTTCATAAAAAGAAAGATAGAAAAAATCAGATGTCGTTCCTGCTTTCCGAATCTGATTTATGGAATTGGAATTGATGATACCTACGGGCTTGATATGTCATATATCAAATCTCTATTGAAAAAAGCAAAAAATAAAAATAAAGTTGCTGTTTTTTATGCTCATAAAACGGTTGAAACAGTAGATAATAATTATCAGATATCTTATCAGACGTTAATAGAAATATGTGAATATATAAAAGACAACCATATGAAATTTTTATTAATGTCTGATTTGTATCAAAAATAAATTATAAATATATGAAAGTTTTACATGTCGGTGCTAAAAATTACCCGCCTGCTCATGGCGGAACAGAGCGGGTTGTATATAATATCGTTCATTCTATTTCAGATATTGATTTTTATCTGTTAGTGGAATGGGATCAGCCGCAAACCGAAAGAATAAACGTCATTCCCAAAAAACTCGGATATTTTGGCAGAATGAAGTATATTTTAAAGTATACTAAACAGAATGGAATTGATATTATTCATTTTCATAATGAAAAATACATACCAATGGCAATACTGCTGACTTTTGTATTTTCCAAAATTGTACTTACCATTCACGGCGTACATTTTCGCAGCCCTCAATTCCCGCGTATTTTGCGGGTTGCATTCTGGATGATCGACGTTCTGGGTACGATCTTCCTGCCGCGTATGGTGCATTGCAATGCACATGAAGCAAAAGTATTCGGGAAATTTATATTTTTCCGCAAAACCTATTTCGTAAATAACGGCGTTCCTGTTGAAGATAACCTTGAGCCAGAAACTGATATTGTATATAAGGACAAATATGTTTTTCTGGGTAGAATCACGCCCGTTAAAAATCTGCTTGCACTGATTGCTGCGGCGGATAAAAGAAAAATCAAAGTTGATATTTACGGTAAAATAGATGATGTACGTAAAAAATATTGTGATCAGGTGCTGGCTGCCATATCAAAATCGGAATATGTGGAATATAAAGGAGAAGTTCCTTATGATCAGGTTTTTGATACAATAAGAAAATACAAGGCTTTTTTGAATGTATCCATAACCGAGGGTTTGCCGCTCTCTGTTCTGGAAGCTGCCCAGTGCGGAATGTACCTTATTTTGTCAAAAATACCGTATCATACAACTTTGAATTTTCCTGCGGTGACCTACGTTGATGTGAAAAAACCTGAAATTCCATACCCTGATCAAATCACAAACGGAACAGTAAACAGACAATATGTCATAGACCATTTTTCAATCGGAAATATGGGTAAAGAGTATCGAAAAATATATCATTCATTCAAATAAATAATTCAATATGAAAATTAAAGGAGCGATTATCGGGCTGGGGAAAATGGGCTTATCCCATGCGGCAATTGTCGGAGCGCATCCCCGGGTGGATATGGTTGCAGTTTGCGACACATCTACATTAATCTTGGATGCGTTCAAAAAATATTCGAAAGTAAAAACATATACCGACTATGAAAAATTGTTGGTTAATGAAGCGTTGGATTTTGTGGTCATAGCCCTCCCTACAAAATATCACTATCCGGTTGCAAAAGCTGCGTTGGAACGGAATATTCACGTTTTTTGCGAAAAACCGTTCGTGTTGCATCACAATGAAGGCGAAGAACTCGTTCGTATCGCCAACGAAAAAGGATTGGTCAATCAGGTAGGTTACCACAACCACTTTATCGGAACGTTCCGTCAGCTGAAAAAACTGCTTGCCGAAAATATTCTGGGCAAACAGTTGCATTTTTCAGGCGAGGCCTACGGACCGGTGGTTACAAAACCAAAAAGCGGCACATGGCGTGCAAAACCCGAAGAAGGAGGCGGCTGTCTGTATGATTATGCGTCGCATGTCATCAATCTTGTTCAGGAAGTTGTTTCACGTCCTGTAAAAGTACATGGTACATTGTTGAAACAGTTCTATTCGTCCGGCGTTGAAGACGCTGTTTACAGTCTTCTGGAATTGCAGAATGGCATGACGGGAACGTTGCTGGTCAACTGGAGCGATGAAACGTACCGTAAAATGTCCACATCCATTACCGTACATGGCGAAAAGGGGAAAATCATCTGCGATGCAACCGAATTGAAAATTTATCTTAAAGAAGAAAATGCTCAAACCGGCTTCGACAAAGGATGGACTATCAAATATATCACCGATTACGCAATCCCCGTCGATTACTATTTAAGAGGAGAGGAGTACAGCGCTCAGATAGACTGCTTTATTTCCAACATTGTGAACAAACAGCCGTCACAGATCAATACATTCGAACAGGCGTTATATACGGACAAGGTTGTAGAAATGATTATTCAAAACTCAAAGAAATAAAGAACATGAAAATGGATAAAGTATTATTTGGCGACAATCAGTTTTTTGCTGTCAATCATCTTTCAGACGAAAAATCAAGGCAGCAGTCCGTACAGTTCAGGGAAGACGCAGCAATTATAAGAGTTATTGACAGCGCCATTGATGTGGGCGTCCAAACCTTTATGTGCACTACGCACGACAGGATTGCCAACATCTGCGAGCACATCCGTCAGAATCCTGCCCGATATGAAAATTTTAAAATATTTCCATGTATGCCTTATGCGCATAAATATGCGAATGCCGTTACCGAACTTGGAATTATGGGAACGATTCAGCAATATGTGCCCGGAAATATTTTCGGTACTTTTGCAAAAGGAGGATTGGCATTCCTGAGCAAGGACTTTGCAAAACTGATGCAAATCCTGATTGACGCCGAAATGAAAATGTTCAAGGGCATCAATACGCCTGTGATTTTCATCCAAAATGTGATCACCGATATGGTTCTCGGCTTGAAAATGTATGATGTTTTCGCAGAATACGATCAGTATATCCGAAAAAAATACAACGCAGAGCCGGGCTATATCACCATGAACATGCCTCAATTGTTGGATGTATTAAATTCTGTGGGTATTAGCAATCCTGTTATTTGCGCTTCAATCAATAAGATCGGGTTTAGAATGTCAGGCGGTAAAGAGCTGTATGAAAAGTATCTGATGGAAAAGGAATTTCGTCCGGTTGCCATGCAGGTATTGGCTGCCGGAGCTTTAAGACCTAAAGAAGCCATCGAATATTTAGGACAATTTCCCAAAATAGAATCTGTTCTTTTTGGCGCATCTTCCAAAGGTCATATACAGGAAACAAAAGATTTGATCACGAAATTCTTATCATAGAGTTAAAAATCAAATAGATGAAAGAATATTATTCGCGGGCAGATTACAAAAAAGCGCCAAAATATGACGCGCATACACACTATCATACGCACAATGATTTGTTTGTGCGTCAGGCAAAAAAAGCCAATTTACGTCTTATTTCCATCAATACGGATTTTGACATTCTTTCGATAGATAAACAGTTTGAAATCTGTCATTCTCTTCATCAGCTTCATCCGCAAACATTTGATTTTCTTGCCACTTTTGACGCATCTGCATTTGCCTCCAAAACATTTGCGTATGATTCCATCACATATATTAAAAAATGTATGGCGGCAGGCGCAAGAGGCGTCAAGATATGGAAAAATGCAGGAATGACTTTAAAAAATGAAGACGGTCAATTCCTCATGGCTGACGATCCCGTATTTGCCCCGATATTTGAGTTTCTCGAAAAAGAAAAGATTCCCCTGCTGGCTCATTTGGGCGAACCCCGGAATTGCTGGTTGCCGTTAGAAGAAATAACCATTGCTTCCGACAGGAAATATTACAGCAATAACCCAAACTATCACATGTATCAGCATCCTGAAGCGCCATCGTATGACCGGCAAATCAGGGCGCGGGACAACATATTGGAACGTTACCCCGAACTTGTATTCGTTGGCGCGCATTTGGGCAGTATGGAATGGAGTCTGGAAGAAGTGGCCAAACGACTGGACAGATTCCCAAACTTTCATGTAGATATATCAGGCCGTTTTGCCCATATCATTGAACAAACGATTCGAAACAGAAGCGCCGTCATTGATTTTTTTGAAACCTATCAGAACAGAATCATATATGGCGTGGATTACTTCGTGGCGCAAAATTACAGCCGGCAGTGGATCAACCTTTTGTGTAAATATTTGCCCGGAATATACATGAATTTAGTGTTTCTTTATATCAACCGTACCATCAAAAAACACTGGTTGTTTTTCGCTACCGGCGAGCCGATCAAAACCGGAAAAATCATCAACCAATCTGATTCGCCCGACTGTGTCAAAGGTCTCAAATTAACAAAAGATGTTGTCCATCGTATTTTTTACGAAAATACACGAAGTATTTATTATAATCAAAGATAATGGCTTCAAAAAGAATTTATTTCATTGATATTGCCCGTGCAATAAGCATTGTGCTGATCGTGATCTATCATTATCAGCCGGATGATTCTCCATCATGGTATCTACATTTTAATGATGTGATCAGGTCTTTCCGCTTACCATTATTACTTTTTGTTAGTGGATATATTTATTGGACAACCCGAAAACCGATAGCATATAAGGATTTTGTGCGAAAAAAATTCCAGCGTCTGATGATTCCTTATTTCTTTGTTTCAGTTTTGGTGATTACGCTAAAACTGTTTGCACAGGGAAACTTACAGGTGGATGACCCTGTGGATTTTTCTGCTTTTTATCAGATGTTTTATTTACCGATTATATCCGGTTTCTTTTTGTGGTTTATTTATGCGCTGTTTCTGATATTTTTAATCATGCCGTTTTTCAACTCCCGGAATAAGTTATTGCTTTTGCTGGGACTGTCATTGATTTTATATTTCATTCCCGTATCATTCACAAATCTTTTTGCATTGCTGAATTTAAAACAAATTTTGTGTTATTTCGTATCAGGTTGCGTCATTTGTGAATATTCAGAAATACGTAATAAACTGTCGCGTATTCATGTCGTTCCTGTTTTGGTTTTTTTTGCCACAGGCTATGTTTTGAGAGAAAAATATGATTTTGCCGTGCTTGTTCCTGTATTAACCTTCATGCTGGCATTGTGCGGAATTTATTTAGTAGCCAATTTTGCACGATTTTTAGATCAAAAAACCATAAAGATTCGGACTGTTTTGCTGAGCATGGCAGGATGCACCTATACCATTTACCTGTTTCACACCACATTCGAAGGTTTTACAAAAGCATTACTGCAATTTCTTCCCTTCAACATTAGTTCCCTTTTTATCATGAAGGCTTTAATAGTGGTTTCGGCAGGAATTATAGCGCCAATTATTCTGCAAAAACTGATCGGCAGATACAGCAAGTGGCTATCATTTTTGATTGGCGTAAATTTTACAGGGAATAAAAAAAGAAAATAATTTGAAACTTTCAACGTAAAATTTCGTATAATTGCTGTAAATATTTTTGGAAATCATATCAATCTTTATAAAAATGTAATAATTTAACAATCAGCGTTATGAATAATAATTTTAACATTGGACAATTTTTTGACCCTGACGGGTCGAAAGATCAACGAGCGCCTTTATGTGGCGCTAAACCTGACAGGAGCAGACCCAAAATGCGAAAGCTCATGGGTATTGCGGCAACTGTTCTCTTGTGGATGGTAGCATGTTTGACGCCACAAACGGTATATGCGGCCGACGCAGCTACGTTGGCTACACTTATTAGCAGCACGACCGGCGCTACTGCAACCGCTGTTGGTTCTGTGGTCACAGTAACCGGTACAACACCCAATACGCCCTGGACATTAACTTTAGATATTAATGCGGACGTAACAGTGGACTGGAAGGCAACCGCGTCAGGAAGCAGCGCTCCAATCTACTTGACCGGAGGCGGTGAATTTATTTTATCTGATGGCTCCATTCCCAACGGGATATCCTCTAACGGGGTCAATGCAAAAATAACCATCAGCGGCGGTTCGGTAAGCTCGGCAAGCAGTTATGCGATTGTTGCCTATGGCGCAAACAACGAAATAACCGTTAGCGGCGGAACGGTAAGCACAACATTGGGACCGGCAATTGTTGTAGGAGGCGTAAACAGCACAGTAACCGTTACCGGAGGAACGATAAGCGCTCCGGATATGACTGTGGAAACTGGCGGTAGAGGTATTTATACTTATGCTGCAAACACCACAATAATTGTCACCGGCGGTAATGTGAGCGGCGGACTTAACGCTATAGGCGTAGTTTCTGCAAATAGCCTGGTTTTCTTCAAAAACGGTACGCTTACGGGTGGCGGCCTTGTAGCTTTTAATTTTGATTCGCCTGGCGATTCCTTTTACATACTATGGGATGGAACAGAAATGAATTTTGCAGGCGGTCCGGGTTTGACGGCTGCGTCTAATGAAGGAACTCCTACGGCTTCATGGGCTATTTCCGGCGGAAAGAGCGGCGTCAATTATGGTCTTGGTTCGAATACCGGATTTTTGGAAACGCCCTGGACAACGGTTTTCGAAGCCAGCTATACGGTAACCGTCAGCCCTGCTTTATCTAACGGGAATGCAATTAATATCACGAATGTCACTACTTCTACTCCTGTAAATCCCAACCCAACCGCCACAGTAAACAGCATCGCAACGCTCAGTTTTAAAGCAGTGCCTGCTTTCGGTTACGAGTTTGTGGAATGGACAGGAGATTTAGATGGCACTACAGACGAGATTACAGATTTCCTGTTGACAAAAAATATTACCTTAAGTGCAACATTCAGGGAAATATCTTTCACGGTTACCTTTGACTACAATGATGGCGTAACCCCTTCAAATCCGGTGGTTGTTCTTAAAGATCAGCCGGTTGGTAAGCCGACTGACCCGACAAGAGATGGCTTCACATTCCTTGGATGGTTCAATGGCGGCAGTGAGTTTAACTTTACTACGCCCATCACCGCGAACATCACTCTGACGGCACAGTGGAGCGGTATCTTCTACGAAGTCACATTTGACGCCGACAATGGAACAGTGAACGCCACTGAAACTGTTGGTTATAACGGAAAGGCAACTGAACCTGAAGAACCGGAAAAAGAAGGCTTTACTTTCCTTGGCTGGTTTACCGACGAGGACGAACTCTGGGATTTCGATGATACAGTCACCGGCGATATGACGCTGACAGCGCAGTGGGAAGCCATCACCTACGAAGTCATATTTGACGCTGACAATGGAACAGAGAACGACACTGAAACGGTTGGATATGGCGAAAAGGTAAATGAACCGGAAGAACCGGAAAAAGAAGGCTTTATCTTCCTTGGCTGGTTTACCGACGAGGACGTACTCTGGGATTTCGATGATATAGTCACCGAAGATATGACGCTGACAGCGCAGTGGGAAGCCATCACTTTCGAAGTCACATTTGACGCTGACAATGGAACAGAAATCGTCACTGAAACGGTTGGATATGGCGAAAAGGCAAACGAACCGGAAGAACCGGAAAAAGAAGGCTTTATCTTCCTTGGCTGGTATACCGACGAGGGCGAACTTTGGGATTTCAATGATCCTGTAATGGACGATATGACGCTAACAGCGGATTGGGTAGATGATGCGACTGCAGTATTCACTGTTACTTTCGATTACAATGACGGCGGTGAAACCGGAAACAGTGAGCGAAAAGTTCTGAATGGTGAAACAGTTACAAAACCTGGTTACGACCCGTACAGAGAGGGATACGAATTTCTGTACTGGGCCGACAGCAACGGCGAAGAGTTTGACTTTAGCACGCCCATCACTAAGAGCATCACATTGACAGCACAATGGGAGGAAATTAAACCGACTGAATATATCGTAACTTTCGATTACAACGACGGAGAAACGGAAGAAGAAGAGGTAACAGTAGAAGCGGGCAATAAGGTAGAACAACCGGAAACCCCGACAAGAGACGGTTATGAGTTCCTGTGCTGGGTACTGGGTGTCAATATATTTGACTTTAATACGCCGATCAACGACAACATCACGTTGACAGCGAAATGGAAAAATATGGATGATCCTGAAACATTCACGGTTACTTTTGACTTCGACGACGAAGAAACCGATTCAGAAGAAGTTGAGGTTGAAGAAGGTTACCTTGTTGATGAACCGGAAGATCCGGCAAGAGAAGGTTATGAGTTTCTGGGCTGGTTTATCGATAATACTAAATTCAACTTTGATACGCCGGTTACGGAAGACTTCACGCTGACGGCAAAATGGAAAGCTGAAGCGCTTGTAATGTATGAAGTTACTTTTGTCTTCGAAAACGGCGACGATAATTTGGTAGTAGAGGTGCAGGATGGTGAAACAGTCAATAGACCGTCAGATCCGGTTAAAACTAATTATGAGTTTGACGGATGGTATATGAGCAGCAGTGCGTTCGATTTTGCTACGCCAATCACCGGAGATATCACACTCACAGCTAAATGGACAAAAGTCACAAGCGCAGAGGATATCTTTGCCCCCAACCTGAATATTTACCCCAATCCCTTCGCAGACGTCGTGCGCATAAAGGGAGCTGAAGGCACTGTACTGAAGGTGATTACCGTTAACGGAATCACAGTACACACCCAAAAGATCGAAAATACTGAGGAAACAATTCATCTGGGAACCTTGCCGAAAGGCTTGTATATCTTCCGTATTGAATCGGGTAAAATGATGAAATCGTTGAAAGCAGTGAAAGATTAATAAAATGATGAATAGGCGCATTGCGCTGCATACCAGAAAAAAGCCGGGCATAGCCCCGGCTTTTTTATATTTTCATTTTTTATGAAACTTTCAAACAAAATTTTCGTATAATAATCGAAATATTTTTTTTAATGCTAATCTTTAAATTTATCAAAATATCATGAATACACTTTTAAAAACAAGAAGAATGATGGGAATGATGGCAACCATCCTCCTGTTTATTGGTACATTTTTTGTCCGGCCAACCGTTTATGCGGCTGACGCATCGGGTTTAGTGACAATCATCAATGAGTGGGCGCATGGCGGCACAGGAATACTCGAAGCAGCCGTAAATGCAGCAGATGATTCCGAAGTGATCGTTACCGGTGATGTAACCGGCGCTACTGCGGTCTCTCTGGCATTAAACATTGATCCTGACGTTGTAGTGAACTGGCAGGCAAACCTGAACGGAACGGCCACTGTTGCTTTGTCGGGCGACGGCGAGTTTTTGATGACTGACGGCAATATTGACTACCTCGGCACTTCAAATTTTGCCATTGCAAGTACAGGCAACAACGCCATTACTGTGAACGACGGCGAAATTACAGGCGGGATCATGGCATACGGGGCTAATAACATCGTCACTGTCAACGGTGGAACGGTAACCGGCGCGACAACGGCCAAAACGAACAATTATGCGATTTCTGCCAGCGGAACAAACGGAAAAGTAATCGTCAGCGGCGGTACAGTAACAACTACCGGCGGCTGGCATGTGATTTATATGGAACCGGCAAACACCGGACTCAACGTAGTAGTAAGCGGCACAGGTAAAGTAATTCAGGCAGGCAGCAGCGAGGCAGTCTCAACCTTCGGAAGCGTGGAGGTGAAAGACGATGCAGAAGTATCCTCTATCAGCAGCTATGCAATTAACGTTAAAGGCACTACGGGTACAGTAACCATCAGCGGCGGAAAGGTCACTGCCGCCTCGGCAAATGCGGTGGTTTATGTAGAAAACACGGCAAACACAGGGCTAAACGTAGTGGTGAGCGGCTCCGGTGAGGTGATTCATACGGGCGTCGGCAATGGTATTTCAACTTACGGAAGCGTGGAAGTGAAAGACGATGCAGTAATAACCGCAAGCAATATTGCATTACGTATCCGTTCGGGTACGGCAACCATATCAGGCGGTACAGTAACCTCAACCGCTTTTGAAGGCGCAGGGATTTCCGCCGAAGAAACAGACAGCAAAGTAATCGTCACCGGAGGAAAGGTAACTGCTACAAACAGCAGGGCAATTTATGCCGGAGGAAGTAACAGTAAAGTAATTGTCACCGGAGGTGAAGTAATCACAGGCAACAGCTTTGCCGGGATTTCCCTTGCCAATGTAAACGCTGTTGCATTCATCAGCGGAGGTACGGTTTCTTCGGTTGTAACTTATAGCGCAAATACAGTTGTATTCATCAGCGGAGGTACGGTTTCTTTGGTAGAAACTTCTTATGGCGCAAACTCCATTGAGATTAGAAAGTCAGGATCAGAAGTTTCTTTTATCGCAGGCACCAGCAATAACCTGACAGCTTCGCCTGAGGGCGCATCAGCCGTATGGGCTGTTGAAGGTGGTAAAAGCGGCGTCCATTATGTTAGAAATTCAAATGAGGGCTTTTTGGAAACGCCCGGAATAACGGTTGTGGAAATTCTTCTTTACACGGTTACCTTCGATTATAACGACGGAGGAACTACCGCCGCCCTCGAAGTTGATGTGGAAGATGGCAATAAAGTTACAGAACCGGCCAATCCGACGAGAGATGAATATACATTTGATGGCTGGTTTGCAGCCGGCGCCTCAAATGCTTTCAACTTTGATACGCCCATCACCAACAACATCACCCTTGTCGCTCATTGGACGAAAGTACCTGTCACCGGTAATGGTGAAATCTTTGCCCCTGATTTCAAAATTTTCCCCAATCCCTTTACAGACATATTGCGTATTGAAGGCGCTGAAGGAAGCACACTTCAGGTGATCAACGGAAACGGCGTCATAGAACATATCCAAAAGATTGAAAATGATAATGAAACGCTTCGTCTGCAACATCTGCAACAGGGCGTGTATTTCTTCCGTATCGTAAAGGATCAAAAGATGTTCACGTTGAAAGTGGTGAAATTGTAATCACAATGCTCATGAATACACTCATGTCCATAACGCTCGGCGATCTGCTCGAGAGAAATGCACGCAAATACCCGTCATACCTCGCTGTTAAGTATATTGAAACAGATTACTCACGCACATATTACGAGTTAAATAACGAGGTGGACGCCATTGCCCGTGGATTGCTTGGTATGGGCATTGGAAAGGGAGATAATATAGCTGTATGGGCGCAGAACTTTCCCGAGTGGATGGTACTGTTCCATGCCTGTGCAAAGATTGGCGCTGTACTGGTTACGGTAAATACTGCTTATAAAGCAGGTGAACTTCAATATCTTTTAGAACAATCGGACAGTAAGGCTTTGTTCTTATGCAACGATCTTCGCGGCATCGACAGTACAAAGATCATGTACACCATTTGTCCTGAACTTAAAAACAGCGAACCCGGAAATCTCCGCTCAAAGACGCTCCCACTTTTAAAAATGGTGGTATCCCTTGATCATGAATACGATGGTATGTATCACTGGTCGCAGATTGAATTTTTCGGAGCTTCTGTTACCGATAAGGAATACGCGGCCTACAAAAAGACCGTATTACCATCGGACGTCATCATCATGCTTTATACTTCGGGAACGACGAGTTTTCCAAAGGGCGTCATGCTTACCCACAGCAGTATAATCAACAATTCAGCGATCGTCAGCCGCAGAATGAAATTGAGGGCAAAGGACAAAACGCTTTGTATGATTCCTTTTTACCACGCATTCGCAATAAATCTTTGTCTGGTAGTGCCGCTCATTCATCAGGGAGCGCTGATACCCCTGTTTTCATACACGCCCGTGAAAGCCATGCACGCCATCGAATACGAAAAATGCAATATCATATATGCCGTTCCAACTATGTATCACGGGATCACTACGCACGGGGATTTCAATAAATACGATTTCTCTTCGCTAAGAATGGGAGTGATTGGCGGTGCGTTTTGTTCGCCGGATTTGTATCAGGAAATTTCAGAAAAAATGCGCCTGAAATATTTTCTTAACGCATACGGTCTGACTGAAAGCTCGGCATGTTGCACCATGCCTGAGTTGGATGCACCGAATGAGAAGAAAATGAATACCGTAGGTAAAGCCATGCCTTTTCTGGAAATCAAGATTATTCATCATGAAACCAGGGAGACGGTAACTCCCGGTGTTCAGGGAGAACTTTGCGTCAGAGGGCACAATGTAATGAAAGGTTACTATAAAATGCCCGAAGCAACCAAAGAAACAATCGACAGGGAAGGATGGCTCCACACCGGCGATATGGCAGTCGAAGACCAGGACGGATACTATATCATTACGGGCAAAATAAAAGATGTGATCAATCGCGGCGGCGAAAACGTATTCCCTAAAGAACTGGAGGATTTCATACTTACGCACCCGGCAGTTGCTGATGTACAAATTGTGGCGGCGCCTTCTGAAAAATATGGCGAGGAGGTTTTTGCTTTCGTCGTTCTGAAGAAAGGCGCTACCGCTACCGAAAAGGAAATCAAAAAATATGTAGAACTGCATATGGCGCGTTATAAAGTGCCTGCGTATGTCGAATTTATTAGCGAAATGCCACTTGATGCAAGTGGAAAAGCGCAAAGGTTTGTGCTCAGAAAGATGGCGAAAGAGTACATGGATAAAAAAGTTGAACCAACTCTGAAAAATACCAGGAAAAAACCGGTAGCGGTTAAACATAAATAATTTGTATGAAAAAGTTTGTTTGTTTTGTAATCATGTATGGCGTACTGGCAGGCGTCTGGCAGTTGACAACAGCATGTAAAGGCGGCACTCAAAAAGGCAATCCACAATATGAAAAAAGCGGAGAGGTGGTCTTAAACCCCGGACAGGGCTGGATACTTTACGGAACTCCCTTTGAACATAGCGACGCCACCATCGCTTTGGGTACTACGGGATACGAAAGGTTTGACTGGTCTGAACTGAATCCGCAGGAGGATATTTATGATTGGACTCCAATCGATAATGCTGTTGCTGCATGGGCGCAGCACGGCAAACAGTTTGCTTTTGGCGTGATGAGCGTAAACACCAACGGAAATCTGTGCTGTACTCCGAAATGGGTGTTTGACAAAGGCGCAAAATATACTATGGGTAATGCTCCGGGTAGCACAAAACAGGAATATTACATTCCGGTTTGGGACGATCCTGTGTATGTTGCCGAATGTAAAAAATTTGCAGAAGCATTAGCAAAAAAGTATGACGGTAACCCAAACATTGCTTTTATCGACATCAGAAATTACGGCAATTGGGGCGAGATGCATATGTGGCCGTTTTTTAAATATACAAAATTTTTGTCTGACGAGCAGGTAATGGAACTTCTCATCCGGCCCTATATTGACTCTTTCAGGCAGACGCAAATTGTCATATGCGATGCAGAACCGCCGTTAGGAAGGGAAAAAATAAATAACTGGGTAGTAAAAAACGGTATTGGTCTCCGCAATGATGGTATCATGGGAGATCAAAAGACGGCAGGTCATTCCGGGAATGGAGATGTTATCAAAATGGCAATCGGCAATACGCCTGTAATCTGGGAGTTTTTGGGTGCATCATTCGAATATCTGGAGAATCATTCCTCAATTCCGTGGAACGACAAAAGGTTTTTAGAAATTATCAAAACCAACAAACCGAACTATATCGGACTCGGATGGGGTAATGAAGCACAGTACATGCTGAGCAAAAAAAACGATCTTGTCAGAGAGGTGGCCAATTTGATGGGGTTCAGCTTTTCGATGACGTCTGCACGTTATCCTGACGAAGTATCCGTTAACGAAGCAAAGGAAATAACAATATCCGTCGAAAATTCAGGTGTGACCAATATGTTGACCGACTGTGTGATCAAGCTGGTGCTGATAGACGATGATGAGCAGCTGGTTGCTTCATTTGAGACCGACTGGAATGCTAAAACGATCAGGGGAGGTAAGACTTCGGACTTTACAGCGAACGTTGCTTTTACGGACGCGCCCGCAGGAACATACCATCTGGCCTTAGGGCTTTACCGCAATGCAACAGACCCCAGACCGACCTATAACTTAGACAACAGGGGCAGGACATCAGATGGTTTTTATGTAATCGGTATCTTTAATATCAAATAAAAATTTTCAAAATAATCATATCATGAAAGCACTCTTATCAATGACGCTCGGCGAGATGCTGGAGCGCAATGCCCGACTATATCCTTCTAATCTTGCCGTCAAGTATTTTGAGGTGAAGTATGAACGTACATATTACGATTTCAACAACGATGTGGATAAGATTGCGAGAGGGCTGCTCGGCATGGGGCTCCGAAAGGGAGATCATATCGCTGTTTGGGCGATGAACTGTCCGGAGTGGATTATTCTTTTTTTTGCCTGCGCAAGGATAGGGGTTGTGCTGGTTACAGTTAATACCGGATATAAAGCCAAAGAACTTCATTATATTTTGGAACAGTCAGACAGCAAGGCTTTGTTTTTATGCAATGACCTTCGGGGTATAGACAGCACAAAAATTATTTGCAGTATTTGTCCGGAACTTAAAAACGCCAAACCCGGTAAATTCCATTCAAAAACATTGCCTTTTTTGAGGGCGGTGATATCTTTAGACAATGATTATGACGGAATGTATAACTGGTCGCAGATAGGTTTTTTTGGCGCATCAATTACGGATAAAGAATATACCGCACGTAAAAAATCGGTATTACCTACCGACGTCAGTAATATTTTATATACTTCGGGCACGACAGGTTTTCCGAAAGGAGTCATGCTCACGCATTTCAATATTCTCAATAATGCGGCGATTTTCGGATATTCATTCGGCATAAAAAGGAACGACAAATTATTAGCCATGTTGCCGTTTTTTCACATATTTGCCATGACGCTCACCTTAGTCATGCCCTTATTCTCAGGGAGCGCTATTATACCTCTGCTCGCGTATAATCCCGTAAGAGCGCTTCATGCAATCGAATATGAAAAAATCAGTATCATGCCCGCTGTGCCCACCATGTTCATGGGTATCATTCAACACATTGATTTTGAAAAATATAATATTTCATCGTTACGATCGGGACTGGTCGGAGCTACATTAGTTCCACCCGCGATATACATGACTATTCTCAACAAACTAAAATTGAAGAATTTAGTAAATGCATACGGGCAAACAGAATGTTCCCCTGCGATCACCATCCCGCCTGTTGATGCTCCACTCGAAAAGAAAATGAAAAGCGTTGGCAAAGTTTTGAAGTTTTCAGAAATAAAAATCATCGATCCGGAAACCAAAGAAACAGTTGCACCGGATGTTAACGGCGAAATATGCGTCAGAGGATGTAATGTTATGAAAGGATATTATAAGATGCCTGAGGCTACAGCCGAAACCATAGACCGGGACGGTTGGCTGCATACCGGCGATATAGGCGTTGTTGATGCAGATGGTTATTACAACATAACAGGGCGTTTGAAAGATATGATCATCAGGGGAGGTGAAAACATTTTCCCGAAAGAACTTGAGGATTTAATTATTACTCATCCTGCGGTTGCCGAAGTACAGGTGGTAGCAGTACCTTCCGAAAGATACGGCGAAGAGGTATTTGCTTATATCATACCCAGGAAAAACGCGATAGTAACGGAAAAAGAAATCAAAAAGTATGTAAGCGACAAAATGGCTGCATTCAAAGTACCGGCTTATGTGGCATTTATCAACGAGATGCCCATGAATGCAAGCGGGAAGGTGTTAAAATATGTACTTAAGGAGATGGCGATAGAACGCTTGGGAATAAAGACAGAGTCCGCTCCGAAAAACGACAAAAATTAATTTAAGAATCATCAAATGTTAAAGACACTCTTATCAATGACGCTCGGCGATATGCTGGAGCGAAACGCTCATCAGTTCCCTAATTATCTTGCAGTCAGTTATTTTGAAGTAAAATATGAGCGAACATATTATGACTTTAATAACGAAGTGGACACGATAGCGCGGGGATTGCTCGGCATGGGCTTAAAAAAGGGAGATCATGTTGCTGTTTGGGCTTTGAACCATCCCGAATGGATTGTTCTTTTCTATGCCTGCGCTAAAATTGGAGTTGTGCTGGTTACTGTGAATACCGGTTATAAAGCAAAAGAACTTCATTATATTTTGGAACAATCAGACAGCAAGGCTTTGTTTTTATGCAATGACCTTAGAGGTATAGACAGTACAAAAATTATTTACAGCATTTGTCCTGAACTAAAAAATTCCAAACCCGGACATTTCTGTTCGGAAAAGCTGCCCTTGTTAACTACAGTGGTATCTTTGGACAAAAATTATGACGGTATGTATAACTGGTCGCAGATCGGATTTTTTGGCGCATCGGTCACTGATAAAGAATTTGCCGCAGCTAAAAAATCGGTATTACCTACCGACGTCAGCAATATGTTATATACCTCCGGTACGACCGGATATCCGAAAGGAGTAATGCTGACGCATTTTAACATATTAAACGATGCAGCGATTTTCGGATCGGTAATTCCATTTAAAAGACGTGACAAAATATTAGCCATGTTACCGTTTTTTCATATATTTGCCCTGACGCTAACTTTAGTATGGCCTATATTATCAGTGGGCGCTATTATTCCGCTGCTCGCATATAATCCTGTAAGAGTGATGCACGCAATCGAATTTGAAAAAATAAAAATAATACCCGGAGTTCCTACCATGTTTATGGGCATCATTCAACACAGTGATCTTGAAAAATATGATCTTTCATCTTTACAAATCGGATTGGTCGGAGCTACGTTACTTCCTCCGGCGTCATACATGAATATAATCAACAAGCTAAAGTTACGGGTTTTTATGAATGGATACGGACTGACAGAATCTTCTGCTGTTGTAACCATCCCGCCAATGGATGCTCCACTCGAAAAAAAGATGAACCGTGTTGGCAAATCTTTGCCGTTTGTGGAAATAAAAATCATTGACCCGGAAACCAAAGAAACGGTTGCGCCGGGTGTGAATGGCGAAATATACGTAAGAGGTCCGAACATTATGAAAGGATACTATAAGATGCCTGCGGCTACAGTTGAAGCTATAGATCGGGACGGCTGGCTGCATACCGGCGATATAGGCGTTGTTGATGCAGATGGTTATTAAAACATCACAGGGCGCCTGAAGGATATGAT
>Ga0082212_10001979_pt1 | contig 30078 bp, 29 predicted proteins | sample TergutNt197P3_FD_71548 | JGI IMG/M metagenome (GOLD analysis project Ga0082212, IMG submission 71548) | Neocapritermes taracua P3 segment gut microbial communities from Petit-Saut dam, French Guiana - Nt197 P3 | ecosystem: Host-associated > Arthropoda: Insects > Digestive system > Gut ...
TATTACATAATAATAGTCGTAATCAGTGTGAGATGCATTTCCGTTAACATAGTGGAGATAGCTGCCAACAATATAATCATCACGCTCGTTATATTCATATGCTTCATTGCTTCCGCAATAAGTACAAGACAACTCTTCCAATAATGCAAAATAAATTCCATCATCAAATCCGTATGCGATTACAGAATTTAACATTTCTTCTGGGGTAGCATAGACATACTTCGATTCATAATAACCTTCAATATAACCTTCAATATCAATATAACGCTCGTCAGGCTCGAATTCGTTTATCCGCGTATAAGCTTCAAAATAATCATATTTCAACGAACCGTCGGGATCTATGTAAAAATACGAAAGCCTCCATAAATTTCCATATTCGTCTACATAGGCATGAGGAACCCCGTATTGTTCCATAATCACTCTGATGTCGGGGACAATTATAATTTCATCGTGTCCATCAATATGTTCATGCAAATGAAATTCAACTTCATCAATGTCTGCAAAATCTTGCGCTGCAAATAAAGCTTGGGGGAAACAAAGAATAAACGCAACAGCAAGCCATAGAAATTTCTTTTTCATAAAATTAACCTCCCTATACAATATTATATTTTAATTAAAATATTTTTTATAAATAATATAATAAAATTATTATTAATTTGTTGTATAATTAATTTAAATATAATAAAATTATGATAAATTTATAACATAATTAATTAAAATATAATAATAATTATAAAAATTACTTAAAAAACATAATTAAAAAATTTATTAAAAATATCTTTTTTTTAAAGAAAATATAGGCGATTAAATATGATTGGAGAGAAAGAACTTATTAAATTATTTCCTGATTTTAAAGAATTAGTGCAACCTTCTGGAATTGACTTAGCCCTTGATGAGGTATTTATTCAAAAATCAGCTGGATCATTAATTGATAATGAAAAGAATTTACCTGATATTGAAGCTATTGAAGGACCAATATATAAACTTAAACCACATACAGCTTATTTAGCTACAATTGATAGAAAAATAAAAATACCTAAGGGTTATACTATGTTATACCTTCCAAGGTCAACCCTTCTCAGATCTTTTGTTTCAGTTCAAACAGCTGTTGGAGATCCTGGTTTTTATGGCACTTTAATGTTTATGATTTATAATCATGGAGAATTTGATTACCAGATTAAAAAGGGAGATAGAATAGCTCAAGGTGTTGTTTTCGAAGTAAAAGGTTCTGGTGAATATTCTGGTAGCTATCAAGAAGAAGAATAGTGGATAGCTATTGGTAGGATATCCTATCAAATGAAATGTGAGTAAAATGAACACAGCTGAATTTATAGTTAAAATATTAGAAACTAAAGGTGTCAAATACATATTTGGCCATCCAGGGGAACAAATACTTCCGTTTTATGCTGCTTTAAGTACTTCTACCATTAAACATATTTTAATGAGGCATGAACAAGGAGCTATTCATGGAGCAGATGGATATGCAAGAACTTCTGCCGACTTTGGAGTTTGTGTAGCTACTGCAGGACCTGGAGCACTAAATTTTACTATGGGCTTAGCTACAGCTTTTAAAGATTCAGTACCTTTACTTGTTATTACGGGAAATAATTCTAGTTCCTCTAATAAGTTTCAGGATATTGATATTGATTCTATTTTTAAACCAATAACCTTTAAAAGTTTTCATCCTTTAGATGGGAAAAATGCTGTTAAAAATATTAAAAAAGCTATTGAAATTCTTAAAACAGAACCAAAAGGACCAATTCATATTAACCTTCCAAAAGATGTTCTTTTAGATGAAGATATTGAAATTTTTGATGAAGATCTTGGAAATTTTCTAGAGGATGAAGTATTTTATTCTCCTAATTTTGATTATAGTCAATTAGATATGGTTGCTCGAGAGATAAAAAAAGCTAAAAAACCATTAATACTAGCAGGTGCTGGAATTTTTTGGGGAAAATCTATTGTTGAGTTTAAACAATTCGTTGAAACGAACAATATTCCATTTGTTCACACATATCATGCTAAATCTTTGATTGGAAGGTCTAAAATGGACTTAGGATTAGTTGGTATTAGAGGAAGTAATATGGGAAATTATGCAGTAAATAATGCTGATTTAATAATTGTTTTAGGTTCTAGGTTGTCTGAGCGAACAATTGATAGTGGTGGGGATTTTTCAGTTGTTGGAAAAGAACATTCTAAATTTAAAACCCTTGGGGCTAAAGTTATTCATGTCAATATTGATGAAACAGTTTTATCTGGTGATATTAATATTCATGGTGATTTGAATTTTGTTTTAAAAGAATTAAATTCCTTTGGAAAAATAGCTGATTTTAATGAATCTTGGTTAGATGAAATTTTCAAAAATAATGAAGAATATCTTATTGATGGTGTGGATAGTGAAAATATTCCAATAAAACCTCAAACAGCTATTAAAATAATATTAAGCTCTTTTAAATATAATTTCATTGTTAATGATGCAGGATCTCACACTACATGGGTAAATTTACTTTCTGAGAAATATTCTAATGAAAAATTAATCTTTTCAGGAGCAATGGCTCCAATGGGATATGGACTACCTGCTGCTTGTGGTGCTTCTGTGGGAACAGCTAAAGATGGTGAAATTGGTGGAAAAATAGTTCTTATAAATGGTGATGGTGGATTTCAGATGAATATTCAGGAATTAGCTACTATTTCCTCTTATAATTTACCTATTCTAATAGTTGTTTTAAATAATTCTGAGTTAGGAATAATTCGACAATGGGAAGAACACTATTATGATAATATAAGGTTTGAAGTTGATTTAGAAAACCCAGATTTTATATCTTTAGCTAAAGCTTATGGTATTGGTGGCGAAACTGTAAATTCAAAAGAAGAATTAAAATTAGCTATAAAGAATTTAAAATTGGATAAACCTTATTTAATTGAAGTTTTAATCGAAAAAGAAGATATCCCTATTTAATTAAACCGAAATTTAAAATTTAGGGAATAATTTATTTCTTTAAATCATATGTATATAACAATTATAAGTTAATATTAAGTTATTCAACTTTTTATTATATCTTTAGTATATGATTATTGACAATTTAAATTTATGACGATTTTATAATAAGTAAAAAATAAAAAAATTAAATTAAACATATTTATTTTGAAAATTATATGAAATTAAGATATATTAGAATAAATAAATAAAAAAATTAATATATATATATATATATATATAATATTTAAAAAAAAATTAAATTTATTAATATAAAAATAAGATAAAATTAAATAATGTAAAAATAAGGAATTTAATTAAAAAAAATAAATAAAATGAATCATAAATATGATTCATTAACTGCAGCTACTCCTGCACCCATGTCTATATCAAAGCCAAGACCTTTCAAAGTCATTCCAAGTGCAGAAAATGTAATAGCTAGTTCTTTGTATGTTATGTTTCCCATGTGACCAATTCTAAAGATATTGCCTTTTAGATGGTCTTGTCCACCAGCTAATTCTACTTTATATTTGTTTCTCATAGTTCCTCTAAGGTCACTGTCTGTAACGCCTTCTGGCATTTTTACTGCTGTTACAGTAGTTGAGGAAACAGATTCTTCTGGGAATAATTCTAATCCAAGGGCTTTTACTGCATTTCTTGAAGCTTCAGCTGCTGTTTCATGACGCAGGACTCTTTCTTCTAATCCTTCTTCTTTAATAATTTTAAGTGCCTCAAATAAAGCATAAATTAATGATACTGAAGGAGTGTATGGAGTTTCAGGAGGAGTTCCAGATCCAGCTTTTTTGTATTTTTTCATATCAAGATAATAAGTATTAGAATCAACATTGTCTATTACTTTCCAAGCATCATCACTTAAGGTAATAGCTGCCATTCCTGGAGGTGCAGCTAAACATTTTTGAGAACCAGTAACACAGATATCTATTCCAAACTTATCTACATCTACTCTGTCTCCACCAAGAGAGGATACAGTATCTACAATATATAAAGCATCAAAGTTACTTACAACTTTACCAATTTCTTTAATAGGTGCAGCTACACCTGTAGAAGTTTCATTATGAACGATAGTAACTGCTTTGATATCTTCATCAGCTTCAAGAGCATCTTTTACTTGCTGTGGAGTTACAGCAGTTCCCCATTCAACAGCTAATTCTTGTCCATCTATTCCAAATGAATTAGCTATATGTAAGAATCTTTGACCGAATTTACCACCTACAATATGAAGGGCTTTTTCACCAGGGGCAACTGCATTAGCTAAACCCGCTTCCATAGCTGCTGTTCCTGATCCAGTAATTAAGTAAGATTGATTTTGAGTTTTAAATACTTCAGACATTAATTCTGTAGTTTCAGTAAATATTTCTCCGAAGATTGCACTTCTATGGTTAACAATATTATCAGACATAGCTTTTAATACTCTAGGAGCTACGGTTGTTGGACCAGGAAGCATTAATAATGTATCATCCATTTTATTTAATCCTCCATTTATAATTTTAAGTTATAATAATTTTAATAGTTTAAAAGCTTAAATAAATAATTAAAATATTTTTATTATAATTTTTTTATTTCTTTTTAATTATTTTTTATAATTTTTATTTGATTATTTTAATTAATTTAAACTATATTAAACATTTTATTTAATATATTTAAAAAGTTTTTCTATTTATTATAATAATATAATTTTATATAATTTTATTTAATATTTTATAAATTATATAATATTATAATAAATTATACAATATTATAATAAATTGGTATTATTATAATGTATTTTATACATTTTATAATTTTTTTTAGATAAATTAAACATTATTATATTTTTTTTATTATAGATTTTATAATTTTTTTTAGATAAATTAAACATTATTATATTTTTTTTATTATATATTTTATAAATTTTATTAAATAATTTTGATAATATATAATTTTTTTAATATTTTTTTTAATTAAATGATTTTACTAAAGATCAAATTATATTCTAAAAAATCAAGTTATTTCAGCAAAAAATTCAATATATTCCAAAATACTTATTTATAATGAATTAGATATTGTATTTTTAATGAAATTCGAGACTTGGAACTTGTGGTATGAAAAAATTTTAGAAGACTTTGGATTTTCAAAAGAAGATGATGAGAAGTCAGCTTGTATTTTAAATGAAATTTTATCTAAACAGGGTTCAATAAAATTAGAAAATTTGATTGAAAATATATCAAGAAAAGATTTCACTATTTATAATTCTAATAAGAATGAATCCGATATAAAGAATTTCATAGTTTTTGGTGCAGGTCCATCGCTTAAAAAACATATAAAACTTATTAAAACTAAATATGGTGCAAATTCTTTAGAAAATTATATTTTGATAGCTGCAGATGGAGCTACAACTGCAATTTTAGAAGAAGATATAATTCCAGATATTATTGTTACAGATTTAGATGGCAAATTAGAAGATTTAATGTTAGCTAATGAAATGGGATCTGTTTTTATTTTACATGCTCATGGAAATAATTTAAATCAGATAATTAATTACAGCAAAAAATTACATAAAGTTTTAGGTACCACTCAATCAAAACCACTTTCAAATCTCTATAATTTTGGAGGGTTTACTGATGGTGATAGGGCGGTATTTTTAGCTGTTGCACTTGGAGCTTCTGAAATTGTTTTAGCTGGAATGGATTTTGGGGATATGACAACAAAGTATTCACGACCTAATCTTGAAAGTGAAGTTGAGGAAGCTGACGAAGTAAAGAAAAAAAAGTTGAAATATGCTGAAAAGCTTGTTAAATGGATTAAAGAAAATGAAAATGTTGAAATTGTTAATTTAAGTGACTAATTTTGATTAATTTTTATTTTATTTATTAGATTTAAAAATAATTAATTTTTCTAATTATCATATGTTTCATAATATATTTTTTTATTATGCATTTTAATATTATATTTTTTTATAAATTTTGAGTTTCTCTATTTGTTATTATGAGTATCTAATAATATACTTTTTTATATAACTTTAAACAAATAGTACTTACATGGGAATTGAAGATATTTTACTTCATGATGAGACAATATTTAGGGAGATTAATGCATTCAATCCAGATTATATGCCTGAAAATTATAATTTTAGGGATACTCAGATGGAAGGGATGGCTATGTCGATTCGTCCAGCTATAAAGGATGGGCGTCCGGTTAATACTGTTATATTAGGTTCATGTGCTACTGGAAAGACTACTGCTGTTAAAAAAGTTTTTGAAATGGTTGAAAAGACTTCTAATAAAATTGTTTGTTGTTATGTCAACTGCCAACTTCACACAACTCGTTTCAGCATATTTGCACAGATTCACAAAAAAATATTTGGTCATGCTCCTCCTGAAACAGGAATTCCTTTCTCTCGAGTTTATGAAAAGATAATGCAACGGCTTTCTGATGAAAATATTGCACTTCTTGTTGCTTTTGATGATGTTGATTATTTATTTCAGAATAACCTAATTAACAAAATATTTTACGATATTTTAAGGGCATATGAGGAATATCCTGGTGTCAAAACAGGATTATTTGCAATTCTTTCTGAGATTGAATTTAGATTTGTATTAGATAAAAATGTAGACACTGTTTTCATTCCTCAAGAAATTGATTTTCCGCCATATACACGAAGTGAAATTTTGAGTATTTTAACTGACAGGGCTAATATAGGATTTTATCCAGATGTTATTAGTGATGATATTTTAGAAGAGATTACTGATTATTCTATTGATGCTGGAGATTTAAGAATGGGAATTGATCTTTTAAGGGTATGTGGAAACATAGCTGAAGCTAATGCATCAAGAACTATAGACCAATCTCACCTTGAAGAAGCTAAATCTAAAAGCGCTTCTATAAAAGTGGTAGAAACTATAAGATCACTAAGTGACTCAGAAAAAGCTTTAATCAAAGTTATTTCAAGTTGTGGGGAAAATTTGAATTCTGGACCATTGTCTAAATTATTCATTAAAGAAACTGGTCTTAGCTATGCTACATTTGGAAGAGCTTTAGACAAATTAGAATTTTTAAGGTTGGTAGACACAAAGTTCACTGGAAAAGGGGTTAGGGGAAACTCAAGACAAATTATATTGAGATTTAATCCTGAAGATGTGAATAAGTGTCTTTTGTAAATACCAACCGATTTTTACTCGAATTTAATATTTTTTTAAAATATTAACGTAATTTTGGAATTTAATTTATAATATATTTTTAAATATTAATGTATTTTTAGAATTTGGATTAATATATTTTTAAAATATTAATGAATTTTAGAATTTAGATCAATGTATTTTTTAATCATTTGGTAATTTTTGAATTTAAATCAATATATTTTTTAATCATTTGGTAATTTTAGTATTTGGATTAATATATTTTTAAAATTAATAATTGATTTATTTATTAAATTTCAATAATTTAAACCATGCAATTGGAATATATAAATTATTAGTAATATCTTTATAATAAAAAATTGCATGGTTCTACTCAATAGCTACATAGGGTTTGGTAGTATGTTTTTAAGTTGTATGGAAGTATAAATGGAGTTTAGTAGAAAACATTTTTCAACTTAATTATTTAAATCCCGAACATAACACTAGGATTAGGGGTTGTAGCTATAGACAATATACTAAAAAGCAATACTGCAAATATAAAGAGTATCACCATGCAAGATTGAAGACTAATGTTATTAAAAAATAAAACATCAGATATATTAGTTCTTTTTCTTAAATCGTTTCTTAAATATGGATTTGCATTTCTTGACATATTATCACTTTAAATATTCAAATTTGTTCAGTTTATTCAAGTACATTTAAATTTATTAAATTTGTTCATTTCATAAATATTTGTTCACAATTATAATGAGTTGAAAAATACATATAAAGAGAATCCGAGAGAGCTCATGAGGAGTAATATTTTAATTTTAAAAAATGAATTAAAACTAATTATATCAGCTATAGCTGATTGAATTTTATTAAATTGATAACAATAATGTTTTAATGATATTTTGATTAACATGACTTCTAAAAACAAGAATAATCAAAAATTAATCGATGAAAAATTTGAATTTTTTGATGTTACTGCAGATATTGGATATTGGGCATATGGGAAGACTTTAGAAGAAGTTTTTGAAAATGCGGCTTTAGCTATGTTTAATGTTATTACAAATACTCAAAATGTAGCTAAAATAGAAACAAAAGAAATATATATTGAATCTGAAGATAAGGTATCTTTATTATATGATTTTTTAGAAGAATTACTGGTTCTTCAAGAAGTGGACTTAATACTCTTTTCTGAATTTCACGTAGATATAAAGAATGTAATTAAAGATGATGGAGAAGTTTACATCTTAAATTCAGCTGTTACTGGTGAAAATATCGATTGGAATATTCATGAAAGAAAAAGTGAAGTTAAAGCCATAACTTTTCACATGATGGAAGTTTTATGTGAGGATATTTGTAAAGTTAGGGTTATTCTAGACTTGTAATCTCTTCAATAATAATTTTATCCTTGTAAATAATTCTTTATTATTTTTTCTCAATCTTTAAAATAGTTTTATTTAAAAAATTAGTTTATTTGGAACAATATTATTTGAAGTAAATTTTACTTTATGGAATCAATATTGTATTTAAAAATACTTAGATCCATTTTAAATGAGTTTCAGATTATTTAATGGAAAAATTTATATATTAATAATGATATATAATATTTATCTGGATGTTAACTCATGTAGAATGTTTAGTTAGGAAAATTTTTTTCCGATTTTGATATAGGTTCTCATTTTTCCTGAGAACTTCTTATATCAAAATTTTTTCACATCTTTGGGCTGGATTTTACTTTAAATTTCAAAAAATAGAACAAACTAAACGTTTTATAAAGAGGTTCAGATTTATTGCCTCTAAATTTAATGGAGGTGGTAATATGTACAATTTATTACTCAGTATCTTAACAGTAATTAAATTAGCTATTTCCATCTTGAGGATTCGGATTCTCTAAATTCATTAAAATATGTGGCAAGTTTTTTTGATGTTCTTTTTTACTCTTAAATTGGTAAATCCAGTCACAATAATAATACTTTTTTTTATTTTTATATTATATTTTTAATATTTATTTTTTATTATTTATTATAAAATTCATATATAATATAAAAATTAGTAAGTTTTAATAATTATATTGAATTAATAATTATATTGGTAAAGATATGGATATTATAAATGTTTTTATATTTAAATTTAATTATTCTAGTTATTCTAATTAATTATATTTATTATATTTAATATATTTTATAATATTTTATAATATTTAAGTTATTATTTTAAATATATATTAATTTATTAGTCTTATTAATGATTATAGATGATTTTATGAGTATAAAAGAAAATATTACTGAAATTCGAAAAGATGTTTGGGAACTTCCAAGTAGCTATAAAAAGGAAATGAGGGTTCCTGGCCGTTTTTATCTTGAAGAAGAAGGATTAAGAGATCTTGAAGATGGAGCTATTGAGCAAATAGCTAATGTAGCTTGTCTTCCAGGGATTCAAAAATTTGCAATAGCTCTTCCAGACACTCATTTTGGTTATGGATTTCCTATTGGAGGTGTTGGTGCTTTTAGTGCACGTACTGGAGTAGTTAGTCCTGGAGGTGTTGGTTTTGATATTAACTGTGGGGTTAGAATGATTAGAACCAATCTTACTCTTAAAGACATTGAAGGAAAAATGAAAGAAATTGTAGATAAACTTTTTGTCAATATTCCTTCTGGTGTTGGAAGTAAAGGTAAAATTAAGTTGAAAGATGATGAAATCAACGATGTTCTTGATTTTGGAGCTGAATGGGCTGTAGAAAATGAATATGGTTGGGATGAGGACTTAAAGTTTCTTGAAGAAAATGGTAGAATGTTAGATGCTGATTCTTCCAAGGTATCAGAGAAGGCTAAAAAGCGGGGAATACCTCAGCTTGGTTCTCTTGGTTCTGGAAACCATTTTCTTGAAGTTCAAAAAATTGATGAAATCTTCAATGAAGATGTAGCTAAAGTATTCAACCTTGAGCCTGGTACTATAACTATTATGCTTCATAGTGGTTCTCGTGGATGTGGCCATCAAGTATGCTCAGATCATCTTCGAGCAATGGATAAAGCATATAAAAGACACAATATTAATATACCTGATAGGCAACTTGCGTGTGCACCAGTTAATTCAGATGAAGCTCTAAATTATTTCAGAGCTATGGCGGCTGCAGCTAATTATGCTTGGGCAAATCGTCAAATGATGCTTCATTGGGTTAGAGAAACTTTTGAGGAAATATTTAGTATGTCTGCAGAAGATATGGGTATGAGTGTTATCTATGATGTTGCTCATAACATTGCTAAAAAAGAAGTTCATAATATAAAAGGCCGAAATGAAGAAGTTATTGTTCACAGAAAAGGCGCTACTCGTGCATTTGGACCAGGTAGAGTTGAAATTCCTCCTGAATATAGGAATATAGGTCAACCTGTTTTGATTCCAGGAACAATGGGAACAGCTTCTTATATACTTCATGGAACTGATGTGGCAATGGATGAAACTTTTGGTTCTACAGCTCATGGAGCTGGGCGAAAGTTAAGTCGTACTGGCGCTAAAAAGAAATATACTGCAGATGGAATTAAATCTGAACTTGAAAGTAATGGAATATATGTAAGGGCTAATTCAAAACCTGTTTTAGCTGAAGAAGCTCCAGGCGCATATAAAGATGTTAATCAAGTTGTTAGAACTTCTGATACTACTGGAATAGCTAAACTTGTAGTTAAAGTAGTTCCACTAGCTGTTACTAAAGGGTAGTTGTAAGAGTTTATTTTTTAGATTTATTTCTCTTTTTCATTTTTTCAATTTAAGGATATGGTGTAGCAAACAACTTCTATTTCTTAATAATATTAAATAAACAATCTATGAAGAATCATAAACAAAATGGTTATATTTTTAGAAGAAAAATTTATATATTATTAATAATAAATTATTATTGTTGTCTGTGTAAGGCCTTATAATTCAGTTGCCTAATGGTGGCGAAGTCATTAAGTTGATATTGTGGTTATAAGGCACGGACTTTTTTGTAAAAACTTTTTTTACAGTTTCATTATTAAAAATATATAATTTTATGATTGTTTTTTAGTTTTTCTAGATATTCTGCCTTATTTCTTTCAATTTTTTGAAAACAACTCCAAGCTATTAAATCTGCAAACTGAATTCCTTTCCATTTTTCAGAGTTACTATGTTGTACTTTGAATTTATGTATTTCACTTCTAAATTCTTCAACCATAGTTTTTTTGAATTTTTTTTCGTCAATAGGAAGTATAAATCTATCTAATATTAAAATGAACTCATTTTTTAAATTAATATTATTTAAAAGTTTAATAAGCATTTTCGAGTAGATATAACGTTGGCTATGATTTTTTAATAATAATCTATTATTTCTTTTCTTTTTGTCAAATACAATAGAATATGCTTCATAATTTATTATCTCCGATTTTTTGAATATATAATAAATCAATCCATCTAAAGATTGGTATCCCTTAATTTCTTTTTTATTTTTTAGAATTTTGCGGAATTTATGTCGTCTAACTTTTTTAAATAGATATTTCAGTTTCTTATACTCGTTTTCATTTGAAAATATTATTAGTGATAATATAAAATACTTTGAACCTTTGAAACCTAAGTCACCACTTTCATCTCCAAAAATATAAAATGCCATACCAAATAATATAATTTTATTATTTATAAATTTTATGAAAATAATAAAAAAAAGTAATAATTTATTATATGTAATAAAAATTTTTAAAAGTTATTTTTATTTTAAACTTTATTATTCAAGAGGAATCAAATAATTTAAGTTAAATTTATTTTATAATTTTTAGCATGATTTTATTTTATAATTTTATTTTATCAATATTTTATAATATTAGCATTTTATATTAAATAAAAACTATAGATATTATATAAAATATTTTTATAATATAATTTTATTATTATATTGTAGATATTTATTTTCATTGATTAAGTTTTAGGTGTATTCATGATAGGTATCATTGGTGGAAGTGGTGTTTATAACATTACTAAAAAAGCAGAAACGATAGAAAAAAAAGTAGTGAAAACTCCCTATGGAGATTCTGCAGAAGTTTCTTTATTTGAAATTCATGGAAAAAAAATAGCTTTTATGGCTAGGCACTCTGGAAACCATAGTTTACCTCCTCATAAAATAAATTATAGAGCTAATATTTGGGCTCTCCATAGTTTAGGTGTTAATCAGATAATAGCTACAAATGCTGTAGGATCACTCAAATTAGAAATACCTCCAGGAACACTCGTTGTAGTAGATGATTTTATTGATTTCACATCTAAGAGGGAAAAAACATTCTATGACTCTGAAGTAGTCCATATTGATGTAACTGAAGCCTATTGTAATCGCCTTAGAAATCTGATTATAGCTAATAAATCTATTGTTAGAAATGGAGATTTTGTTGATAGTGGAGTTTATGTTTGTAATGAAGGGCCTAGGTTTGAAAGTCCAGCTGAAATAAGGATGTTTCAAAAGTTAGGTGGAGATTTAGTTGGAATGACTGGCCTACCTGAAGTAGTACTAACTAGGGAAAAAGAGATATGTTATTCTAGTATTTGCATTGTTTCAAATTATGGAGCTTCAATATCTTCAGATAAATTAACTATGGATGAAGTCTTTGAAATAATGGAACTTAAAGGTGAGGAGATTATAGATTTAATTTATAAAACTATTGAAGATATGGATGAAGTGTTTGAATGTTCTTGTTTACATGCTTTAGATGGTTCTGGAGTTTAAATAGTTGATATGGGGAGTTTATTTATTTAATTAGGTAGTTTAAATAGTTGATATAGGGAGTTTATTCATTTAATTTTTTTTTAAAAATTAGAGTATTATTTCTCATGAACTCTCTTGGATTCTATTTAAATGTGTTTTCAACTTATTATAATTTGAATTAATTTAATATTAGGAGAATTTTTCATGTCTCAGTTAGATTCAAAGAGTTTATCATTAATTAATAAAATTTGTAAAGGTAAAAAACATATTAAATTAACCATAGGCTTTATTGCAAACGATGAAAAGGTTATAAAAGTTTTTGATAAAACTGGGGAAATTGAAAACAAGAATTACATATATGAAGTTGGATCTATTACAAAAACATTTACTGCTTCACTTATGGCTAAGTATATTTTAGATGAAAAGATGGCATTATCTGATTCTATTGAAAAATATATTGATGGACTAGATAATGGAAGGTATTATCCAAATTTAAAGCGACTTGCAACCCATACTTCAGGTTACTCCTACAGAATGCCCCTTACAATATTTGAAGTTTTAAAAATGGGGTTTAATATAATTTTTGGGGTAAATCAAGATGTTAATCCTTTATATTTAGATTTTGAAAAATTAAAAGAGAATATTTTAAAAAATAAGTTAAAAGATAAAGATTATAAATGGAACTACTCTAATTTTGCCTATGCAGTACTTGGTTATACATTATCAGTAGTTTCTGGAAATAGTTATGATAATACAATGGATGAATTTATATCAAAAGAACTTGGTTTAGTTAATACTTATATTGGTACTGATAATAATAGGAATTTACATGGTTTTAATAGAAAAAATAAAGATTCTAGAAATTGGAGTTGGGAAAATAACCTTGGGTCTCCTGCAGGAGCTATTAGCTCAACTGCTGATGATTTGTTGAAATATGCAATGTTCAATATAGCTGAAAAGGACCCATATTTATCTTTTTGCCATCAAAAACAGGCTAGTATTTCAAAAAAATATGATATGGGTCTTGGATGGTGGTTATACAAAAATAATCATAATATAATCTTTCATAGAGGGACTACTGGCTGCTTCAGTTCATTTTTAATACTCGATAAAAGTAAAAAGATAGCTGTAATTATTTTGAGTAATTATAAATTGGATTCAGTTTCAATCCATAGATTAGGTTCCTCTATTTTAGAAAACTTGCAAATAAATAAATTAGACTAAAAGATTTTCCTCTATTTTTTTATTATTTTTCTCTTATTTTTCATTTATTTTTTCTTTTATTTTAATTATTTTTTATTTTTTTTAATCCTTCTTTCTTTTTTTCTTTTATTTTAATTATTTTTTATTTTTTTTAATCCTTCTTTCTTTTTTTTCTTTTAGTTTTATCTTTTTCATCAATAAATAATTCTTCTACAGGAATTTTAAAGAATTTAGCTATTTTTAAAGCCAATTTTAAGGAAGGATCATACTTATTCTTTTCAATAGCTAAAATGGTTTGTCTTGAAACATCTAATATATTAGCTAATTCTTCCTGAGTAGTGTTATGTTTAGCTCTAAATTCTTTTATTCTATTTTTCATTTTAATTCCTTTAAGAATTACATCATTAAATTATTTTATATTATAATATTATATAGTTTTTATATATTATATATTAATAATTTAATAAGTTTTTTTAAAAGACTTTTTGGCAATATTAATCACTGTATTTTCTTTTATAATAAGCAGTACTTATCATGTTAGCTGCAAGACCTATAACAAAAATTATCAAAAAAGGATAAGCTAAATTAATATATTCAGGATAAGTATTTCTTAAAGTGAAGATACCTACTGTTGCATATAGACATACACCTATTACCGTTGCAAAAGACATGATGGATGATTTTGATTCGATATATTTTGTTCTTTCATCATCTACTATTTTACCATTTCTTTTTCTGAAGAATTCATTAATGTCATCAAAATATTTAATAGCTGGAATTAGGGTTATTATTAATATGATGATAGCTAGTATAAATAGATTGATATCTGCAAATATAATGCCTAAAACTCCAAATAAGGTTGTAAGACTTGATATTATTATGGTTATTATAACTATTGTTCTGGTTTCCATGATTTCACTTCCTTTAGTTATTAATTGATTTATATTTTATTAGTTAATTATTAATTAGTTATTTAGTTATTTTTTTATTAGTTAATTATTAATTAGTTATTTAGTTATTTATTCTATTTTTATTTAGTCTATTATTTATTTAGTTATTTTTTTATTAGTTAATTATTAATTAGTTATTTAATTATTTGTCTATTTTTATTTATTATTATTCTTCATTTTTATTTTTTTAAATATAGCTTAATATTCTCCTATTACTTTTGTGAAAATATTTTCTTTTGTTATATATTTATCATAAAGATAAAATATAATATTTACTAATAATATTGCAATAAATCCTGCAATTCCAGTTATTCCATTTGTAATGTCATTACCACCTATAATGTATAAAATAGCAATTCCTCCAAGGGCATTATTAACTCCATGAAAAATAGCTGCTGTAAGCACTGACTTTGATTTTTTTACAATATAAATCATCATAGGTGTAAGTAAAATACAAAAAATCACCATCATTCCCACTCCAAGTGTTGGATGTTGTGGATAATTATGTCCAAGAAGAATAAGTGGAAAATGCCATAAACCCCATATAATACCAATAATCAGTGAAACTGTCAGGAATTTTTTGTTTTTTAATGTTTTAAGTAAATAACCTCTCCATCCAATCTCTTCTCCTAGAGCAGATAATGTATTTATTGTGTAACCAAGAAATAATCCTTGTACAATTTGTGATAGGATGAAAATGCCTGAAGGAATTTGTGGTAACTGTTGTTTGACAAGTTCTAACTCTCCTGCTGATAAATAAGGTAAAAGTCCTTCATAAGTGGTAGAAAATGAAACAGTCGGGAATAGTAAGTTAATTCCTATGGTCATAAATGTATATATTAAGGGGACGATTCCTGCTACAAGAAACCATCGGTTTAATTTAAAAGAAAGGTTTAGATTTCTAAAAGGTTTTTCTTTATGGGCTAATTGAAGAATAATTGCACAAATAGTAGGTATAAACATATATTCTGTGGCAAAAACAATGAAATTCGGGGTTTTTACACTATTTAAACCAAGTAAAATAGCTACTCCCACAATCACCCAACTTAAAATTAATGTTAATATAATAAATTCATAAGATCTTTTCATTTTTTACTAATCTCCTTTTTTCGCATTACTTTTTTTTAATTTTTTAAATATTCTATCAATTCTTTTTTTATATAATTTTATGTTAAATATTATTAACTTTTTGTATATATTTTTTTACATTTTGTTAAATATATTTAACATATTTTATATATACTTTACTATTTTTTTTTAAAAAATAATTTAATAATATATATATAAAAATAAAAAAGTAATAATATGATATAAAATATAATTAATAAATGAAAATATATGAATATAATAATTTTTAATAATAATTATAATAAAAACATGAAAGTATATGAATATAATTATTTTAAATTTAATAATTTTAATTATAAAATGAGAATATATTGAATTAATTATTTTAAATTTAGTAATTTTAATTATAAAATGAGAATATATTGAATTAATTAGTTTTAATTTAATAATTTTAATTATAAAATGAGAATATATTGAATTAATTAGTTTTAATTTAATAATTATAATAAAAATATGAAAATATATGAATATAATTATTTTAAATTTAATAATTAATTATAATTTATAAATATATATTAATAAATTAAACTTTAAATATTGATAAAATTATTAATTTAATTAAATAATATTAGGAGTAATTAAAATGGCTGATGTAGTTTTATTATGTGGAAGTCCAAGAAAAAATAGTAATACAATGGAAGTTTTAGAGATATGTGCTGAAGAAATTGAAAAACAAGGTTTAAGTACTGAAATATTGTCTCTACGAGGAAAACAAATTCAATCTTGTATAGCTTGTTTAAAATGCAGAGAAAAAGGAAATTGTGTTTTAAATGATGATCTTGATGAAATAATCGATAAAATAAGAGAAGCTGATGGTTTTATCCCAGGAGCTCCTGTTTACTTTGGAACTGCAAGAGGAGATATGATGGCAGCTCTTCAAAGAATTGGATATGTTTCTCGTGGAACTGACTTGTTCCTTTCTTGGATGGTTGGAGGTCCAATAGCTGTTGGAAGACGTGGAGGTCAATCTCTCACAATTCAAGAAATGGGCATGTTTTTCCCAATAAATGAGATGATAACAATAGGAGCTGATTATTGGAATATGGTTTTTGCTCTTGAAGAGGGAACTGCTTCTGCTGACGCTGAAGGAATTGGCACGATTAAAAAATTTGCTACAAATGTAGCTAAATTGATTAAAAAAGTTAGGGATTAAAAGATAGGATATTTTTTAGCTAATTTTCAGCGCATTTTTTAATAATATACTTTATATGAAATAAGCTTCAGGTTATGGATAATTGACATGGATAAAGAAGAAACGCCAGACTATAGAGAAGTCCTAACACGAGAAGAATATGGAAAAAAAGTCCGTAAAGGAGCAATAAATGGATTAGGAATACTTGTACTACTATTCATACTTGGATTACTAACATTTCATATATTAGGCATATTTGGTCCAATTATATGATTATTAATTGGTGCTTTTATTGCGAAAGTAATAGTGCCAATTCGGGAGGAATATAAAATTGTGGAAAATGATGGTATCACCCCAATTCCTGATAGCATTATTGAAAATTTTAAAGTGATAAAAAATCAAAAAGGCACTTTTAAATTCGTACTTGAATGGGTAGTAGGAATTATATTAGGAATATTATGTTTCTTGTTTATGTGGTTCATAATCATTAGACCATGAACTCAGATTATTAAAATCCATACTTCATATTCAATATTTTAATTATTTAAATCATTTATTTGAGGAAATTAATAAATTTAATGGGGAAGAATTATGAGAATAGCTGTTGCTTCATCAGATGGGAAAAATGTGGATTTACATTTTGGAAAAGCTAGATCTATCTGTATTTTTGATTTCGATGATGAGGGGGATAATAGAACCTTTGTTGATAGAAGGTTTGTTGAATTTGAACCAGGAGAAAAACACCAATGGATAAAAACATTGAATGCTATTGAAGATTGTGATGTTGTTATTTGTGTTCAAGCAGGACTTAAATCAAGGATTGGAATTGATGAATCTGGTTTAAAACTTGTTGAAGATGAAGGCCCTCTTAAAGAGGTTTTAAATAGATACATTGATCATTATAAGTTTATGAAAGCTCCATTATAAATTTGGTTTATTTAAAATTTATATAAATTGTAAATTAATAAATTATTTTAATTATTTGTTATATAAATTATATAAATTATTTTAATAATTTTATTTATATAAATTATTTAATTATAAAAAAGTGATAAAAATGAAATCTATTGTTATTTATGAATCTGTTCATCATAATAATACAGAAAAGGTAGCTAAAGTCATAGCTGATGAAATTGATGCAGAATTAGTGAATGTTAGGAAGTTTGATGAATTAGGAAAAAATCTTGAGGATTACGACTTAGTTGGTTTTGGTTCGGGTATCTTTTTTTCTAAAGTTCATAAAAATATTAGAAAATTTTTAGATAATATAGATGGTATGAATAATCAGAAAACTTTTATTTTCACAACTAGTGGACGAGGTACTACTGGTTTAGATAAAAAGTTCAATGAGATTTTAAGTGCTAAAGGTTTTGATGTTATAGCTGAATTTGCTTGCAAAGGTTTTGATACATTTTTACCATTTAAACTTGTTGGAGGTCTTAATAAAGGACAACCTAATGAGGAAGATTTAGCTAATGCTAAAAGCTTTGCGAAATCTTTATTAGATTAATTTTCTTGTTTTTAGGCAGTGTCTTTTCTTTATTTTATATTATTTTTTATATAATTTTTTTATTTTAAATTGTATAACTGCTTTATATACTATATTATTTTTTTTTATAAAAATTTTTCACACTCTTTTACAAACTTTTTAGCATTTTTTAAATCTATCATAGCTTTATTTTCAGTAGCTTTAAAAGAAACATCATAATCAGCATTTCTCCTATCTTCTTCTAGTTCTGAAAAAAATCTAGCAATGTTTTTATCAAAAGTACTATTAGCAACATATTCAAGCCCAAATTTACTAATAGCTCCAGAATGGTTTTTAGTAATTATGCCTTTTTTAAGCAATAATGCCTTAGCTGCATAATATGAACGATTTATGGAATCCGGAAAAAATCCACTATTGAAGTTAGATTCAGCAACTTTTAATAAATTTAAAGCTCTTTTAAAAACTTCACTAATTTCATCCATTAAAAACACACTCTTTTATTGATTTTATTAAGATATAGTCAGTCCATCTTTTTCAACATTAGCGTAAAATGAAAAGTGAATATATTTATTATAATGACTAATAGATCTCATTTTGACAGATAAATACTCTCCAGTGTCAATAATAATATCCATAACTTTACTGTAAATACTGTTACGAATTTTAAGATTGTCGTCATCATTTTTAGTGAGAATTAAAATATCTATATCAGAATCATCTGTATCTTCTCCACGAGCAACAGAACCAAATAAAATAACTTTTTCAATCTCTGAATGATTTAAAGACTTAGCAAAATCAATAGCTAACTGTTTACGATCTATCATTAATATCATTCCTTTATTTAATTTTTCAATTGTAATAGTTTCAGTTTTTTGTTGGAAAATCTTTTATTTAATATATTTTAATGTAGTATATTATGTATTATTATATATTAGTATTATAGTATTACTAAGTTCCTGAGCTGTTGAATATTTTTTTGGATAAGTCCAGTACATAATGGTTTATCCACCTATAAACGAAATGGAGGGGAGATATGTCAGATAATCTAAAAATATTTTTGATAGATGCTTTTAATATATTAATTATCTACATAACTTACTCCATAATTAAATTCTATAGTTAATAGGAGATGTGGAACTTAGTATACCATGTTTTTATTATATTTTTTATTTTATTTATTATTATTGGTTTTATAAAAAATAGCAATTGTTGAATGTTCACATATCTCTCTAGTTATTGCCTTAATTCTCTTATTTTCTCCACATTTCTGTTTATTAAATGCCGTCCAATGTTTTTAAATAAAAATTTTTTTATCAGAGATACTTTTTGGAAATGTGAAGAAAATAATTCATCTGGAGTATCAAATATACCAAAGTCTTGTATTATTGCTTCACTTTGAATATATGTATTATTTTCATCCCAATCTATTTGAAGATTATTTAAATCTTTAACAGCTATTGCATAAGCACAAAAATTTGTATTACAATGTGAAAATTTTTCTTGTATTTTATTTAAATATAATTTATCCACTACAAGTCCTTCTAAATGGAACCATTTTCCTTGATAATATACTTCAACCCAAGTATGAAGTATTTCTTTTGGAGAAAAAATATAAACTAAACCAGTTAAAGCTCCTTTTTGAAATGTTTTATCTACAGTAAATCCATGAATTCTGCAAGGTATTTTCACGTAGCGAAGAAGCGCCATAAAAAGTATTCCTTTTGTATTGCATTGTCCATAACCATCTTTTAAAACCTTTGATGCAGGAATAGCATCATCTTCATTATATCCAAGAGGTATTTCATCACGAACAAATTCATAAATTTGCTTTATTTTTTCTTTTTCATTAAGGTTTTTCCATTGTTTACTTTTTACTAAAAATATGATCTCTTCATCATCGAAATCTAGCAAAGCTGTTTTTTCCAATAGTTTTTCCATTTTTTACTCCTTAGTTTTTTATATTTTCTCTAGATTTTAGATTTTTCACGTGATTATATATATGATTATATATTCATATGTTCACATATAAATGTTTTACTTTTTTATGAAAATTATAAAAAATTAGTAATTTTAATATAATAATATATTTTTATTTTTATTTTTTCAAAAACCTTTAAATATGATGAACTTAAATGTTATAATAACCTTTATGGGCGGGTTTTAAAGTATTTTAAAACTTTATTATAAACAATTTTTACTAATATTCGGATTGAGTCCGATATCAGATTTACAAATTAGTTGTTTTTACAGCTAAAGAGTTAATTGTAGTTGATTTTATTGTTTTTTAGATTATTATAGGCAATTTTATCTAAATTTATTAAAATATATTTTATTAAAAATCTTATTTATAAAAAATATTTTATAAAAGAGGTTATTTGTAAAAAATATTTTTTTATAATATTAGTAATTTTATTATAAGTGCTTTTTAGGTACTATTTTATTAAATATTTATAATTCTTGAAAATATTTATAAAATATATAAATATTATTAAATTATTGTAATTATTAAATTATTAATATAAATATTATTAAATTATTGTAATTATTAAATTATTAATATAAATATTATTAAATTATTATATTTTAAATTATAATTATTAAAATTATAAGTTAAGGAATTAAATCAGATTTAAGGATATGACAATATGGCAAAGGCAAAAAGACGAAGAGTACGTGACACATGGAAAGAAAAATCTTGGTATACTATTAAAACTCCAATAGCTTTTGGAGATAAAGAAATAGGGGAAACTCCTTCAAGAGATCCTGATTTTTTAATAGGGAGGGGAGTAGAAGTCACCATGAGAGAATTAACAGGTGATTTCTCTAAACAATACATTAAATTAAAATTTGAAGTTGATAATGTAGCTGGAGATATAGCTAATACTAAATTTACTGGTCATAAAGTAACTACTGATTATGTTAGAAGTATGATTAGAAGAGGAACCAGTAGAATAGATACACATGTATATATTAAAACTAAAGACGATTATAAGATGAAACTTCATGTTTTAGCTATTACTACAAGAAGATCTAAATCTTCCCAACAAAAATTCATGAGAGAAACAATTATGGAGCTTGTTGAGAAGTTAGCTAGTGATAGAAGTTATGAAGATGTTATTGAAACTTCTGTAAATGGAAGAATGGCTTCTGAAATCTACCACAGAGCTAAAAAGATTTACCCACTTAAAAGGGTAGAAATAATTAAAAGTAAAGTCTTAGATTAATTTCTAAGATTTTTTTAATATATTTTTATTTTAATTTTTTTATTTTTTCATTATATTTTTGTTACTATTATTTTATTTTTTATAATTTTTTTATTTTTTCATTATATTTTTGTTACTATTATTTTATTTTTTATAATTTTTTTTATTTTTTCATTATATTTTTAATTTTACTTATTATTATTTTTAATATTTTTATTATGTTATTATTATTTTATTTTTTTGATTAATAGAGTATTATTTTTTTAATTTTAATTTAAACTTGTTTTTTCTTTTTAATTTGATTATAAATCTATTTTTATAAAAATTAATAAAATATATCTGTTTTTATATAATAATAGTTATTCAAAATGATTTAGGTATATTTATATAAATCTTATAACAAACATTTTAGTGAGTGATTATATGGAACCTGCTTTAATAATGAATGGAATTTATTTAATTATACTATTAATAGTAGGAGCTTTTGTTTATAAGAGGAAAGCTTTGGATATGCTAGGAACTCTCGCTATGGTTTTTATGGGAGTTATAATTTTATTTTCTGCAGGTGTTAATTGGTTATGTTTAATTTTACTTTTTCTTATACTAAGTCTTATAGCTACAAGGCACAGTAAATATTATAAACAAAATTTAGGAATATATGAAGGAAAAAGAACAGCTAAAAATGTTATTTCTAATGGTGTTGTAGCTTTTATCATGGCAGCTTTTGGAGGCTATTATCTTCCTTTTGTAGGAGGTTTTATTGGAGCTATTGCAACAGCTACTGCAGATACAATGGCAAGTGAATTTGGAATACTTAAAAAACCTCGTCTTATTACAACTTTTAGAAAAGTTCCTCCTGGAACTGATGGTGCAGTTTCTCTTTTTGGTACGGTTGTTGGGATTATTGGTGCAGGAATTATAGGGATAGCTGCGTTTCTGCTTGGAATAATATCTGATCCATTACTTTCAATCAAAGTTGCAATAATTGCAGGGACTTGTGGCTGTTTTATGGATAGTATACTTGGAGCGGTTTTAGAGCGAAGAAATATAATTAATAATGAACATGTAAATCTTTTAGCTACTATTACTGGAGCTATTGTAGGTATAATTTCTACTTTTTAGTTTTTTTCGTTATTTTTTCTTTTGATTGTTTTTATTTCATTTTTTAGTTTTCAAACTTTTATTTTTAATTTTAGATTTTTTAGTTTTTTATTTTTCAACTTTTTTTTAAAATGTGATATATTTTTAATATTTTGAAAATTTGTAATAATTATTTTAAAAATTTTTAATTATAAAATTTCATTTTATTTTATTTATTTTCATTTTTTCTTAATTTAATTAAAAATTTATATGTTGTAAATTACAATATATATTACAATATAAGATTAATATTAAGTTTACATTTTCATTTTATATTATATGAATATGTTTTAAACTTAATTTATTAAAATGTAGATTTAATAATTTAATAATTTCATAAGGATATAATTTAATAAAGATATTTAAATTTAATAAAATATAATTTCATAAGGATATAATTTAATAAAGATATTTAAATTTTTTAAAATAATAAAATATTTAATAATAAAATATTTAATAAAATTAATTAAATTATAATTAAATAAAACTCAAATTACTAAAAAAAACAAGTGATTTCATGAAAGGAATGATTTTAATTATGGATGGGTTAGGAGATCGCCCATTGAAAGATTTAAATGATATGACTCCTTTACAAGCAGCTAATACTCCTAACATGGATAAAATGGCAGAAAAAGGGATTAATGGATTGATGGACTCTATTAAACCAGGGATAATTCCTGGAAGTGATACTGCACATATTTCAATACTTGGATATGACCCATATGTAGTTTATACTGGAAGAGGTCCTTTTGAAGCTTCTGGTGTTGGATTAGATGTTATTCCTGGGGATATAGCTTTTAGATGCAATTTTTCCACTATTGATGAAAATAGAATTGTTACTGATAGGCGAGCTGGAAGAATCAGGGATGGAACTAAAGAACTTGTCCATAAACTTAATGAAATGGTTATTGAAGGGTATGATGATGTGAAAATCATATTTAAAGAATCTACTGGTCATAGAGCAGTTCTTGTTTTAAGATCTCTTGGAGATAAGGGGCTTTCTGATGCTGTTTCTGGTGCTGATCCTAAAAAAGAGGGAAAATCTCCAAAAATTGTTGTTCCAACAGATGATACAGAAGAAGCAATCAGGACTGCGGATATTTTAAATAAAGTTGTAAATAAATCCTATGAAATGATGAAAAACCATCCTGTTAATCAAGAAAGAGAGAAAAATAATGAACCTCCAGCTAATATAATTATTCCGCGAGGTGCAGGAGCTGTACCTGAGGTTGAACCAATTAATGAGAAATATAATATTAAATCAGCATGTATAGCTGAAACTGGTCTTATAATGGGAATAGGTCGATTTGCTGGTATGGATATTGTTGAAGTTGATGGAGCAACTGGTGGAGTAGATACAAACCTTGAAAATATTGCAAATACTATTGTAAGTTACGTGAAAAATGATGAATATAACTTTTTACTTATAAACATTGATGGTGCTGATGAAGCAGGCCATGATGGAAATGCAAATGAGAAATTAAAATTTATAGAAAAAATTGATGAAGTAGTTATAAAAAGGCTTCTAGAACTTGAAGAAATTTACATAATATTAACCGCAGACCATTCAACTCCAATTTCTGCAATGGATCACACAGCAGATCCAGTACCAATGATAATTCATGGTCCAGAAGTACGTGTTGATGATGTAAAACAATTTAGTGAATTCGAAGCTCATAAAGGAGGGCTTTGTAGAATTCGTGGATCTGATGTAATGGATATATTGATGGATTTAATGAACAATTCTACTAAATTTGGAGCTTAATATTAGAGTAAAAATAGTTTTAATATTGATTGGAGATAATTTTAACTTATATGGGTTAATATATTTTAAAATGTTGATTTATTGATTAATTTTAATTTAATGAGTTTAGAATTTAAATATTTATTTGATATTAATTTTAATAAATAGGAGTGAAAATATGCCAAATGTTGAAAAAAAAGGCGAAGAAAATAAAAAACTCTTTGGAACTTCTGGAATAAGAGGGAAAGTAGATAGTGAGGTTACAACAAACTTAGCATTAAATGTAGCAAAGGCGTTAGCAACTTATTTAAATGGTGAAGGAGATGTTGTACTTGGATATGACACAAGAACAACAAATAAAATGCTTGAAAATGCTATAACTGCAGGTTTAATAGAGTCTGGATGTAATGTATTACAAATTGGAATGGTTCCAACACCTTTGGTAGGTTATGCAGTAGAAAAGCTAGATGCTGCTTGTGGAGTAATGATTACAGCGTCTCATAATCCTTCAGAATATAATGGAATTAAAATTTGGAATAAAAATGGAATGGCTTATACTCCATCTCAAGAAGAGGAAATTGAAAAAATTTATTACTCTAAAAACTTTATAAAAGGTAGTTGGGATAAAATTGGAAATATCAATTATATTGAAGAAATTAAACAAGAATATATGGATGATTTATTAAATATTGTTGATATTAAGCATGGTTTAAAGGTTGTAATAGATCCAGCTTCAGGAGCAGGGTCTGAAATTTCTCCATTAGTATTCCGTATGGCTGGATGTGAAGTAATTACACTAAATTCTCAAGTTGATGGATTTTTCCCTGGTAGAAACCCAGAACCTAATGAAGCAAACCTTCAAAATCTTATGAAAGTTGTTGTGGCTACTGGTGCGGATATTGGTATTGCTCATGATGGAGATGCTGATAGAATGATGGCAATAGATGAAAATGGTAGAATTAGTGATTTTGATAAACTTCTTTCAATTATTTCAAAATATATGGCTGAAAAATCCAAGGGTTCTGATAGTAAAGATTCTCCAGTAAAAATTGTAACTACTGTTGATGCAGGTTTATGTATGGATGAAGCTGTTAGTGATATTGGTGGGGAAATTTTAAGAACCATGGTTGGAGATGTGGCAGTAGCTGAATTAATCATTGAAGAGGATGCTATTTTCGGTGGAGAACCTTCTGGAACTTGGTTACATCCAGATTTTTGTATGTGTCCAGATGGCCTTCTTTCAGGTCTTAGAATGGCGGAAATTATTTCAAAAAAAGGTCCATTATCTAAACTTTTAGATGAGATACCTGATTATTCTAATATTAGAGAAAAAATAAATTGTTCTAAAGAAGATAAAATTAAAGTTATGGAGAACATGGAAGATTTATTAATAAATGCTTTTGATAATGTTGATAATGTTGATATTTTGGATGTTAACACTATTGATGGTGTTAGATTAACATTTGATGATGGAAGTTGGGTGTTAATAAGACCTTCTGGAACAGAAGATTATATTAGAATAACTTTAGAAGCTAAAGATGATGATACAGCAGAAACTATAAGAAATATTTCTACTAAAATTATTAAAGATAATTTAAGTTAATACATTATTATTTGAATAAATGTATATATTGAGTTAATCAATTAAATTAATTTATTATTTAATAATTTAGTTATTTAAGTTCTTTATTTATTTAAATTAATATAATTGTTTAATAATTTAGTTATTTAAGTTCTTTATTTATTTAAATTAATATAATTGTTTAAATTAATTAATATTTATTAATATAATATATTTAAGTTTATATGGATTTATAAAAGATTGAGGTGAGATTTTTGAAAGCAATAATTTTAAGTGCAGGGGAAGGAAAAAGAATGAGGCCATTGACATTAACCCGGCCTAAAACAATGCTTCCTGTTGCAGGTAAACCTATTATTCAATATAATATAGAGTCATTACGGGATAGTGGGGTAACTGATATTATTTTAATAGTAAATTACAAGGAATCGATTGTTAGAGATTATTTCAAAGATGGGGATGATCTTAGAGTCAATATATCTTATAAAACTCAGGAAGAATTATCTGGAACAGCTAATGCTATAGGGCATGGTGAAGATTTTGTTGATGAAGAGTTTATAGTTCTAAATGGAGATATAATTTTAGATAAAGACCTTATAACAACTATAATTGACACATATTCTAAAAGTAAACCTGATACATTAATGGTATTAAAAAAAGTTGAAAATCCAACACTTTTTGGTGCTGTGGAACTTGAAAATAATATAGTTAAAAAAATAGTCGAAAAACCAACTATGGATGAAGCACCAAGTAACTATGTTAATACTGGAATTTACATATTTAACAGAGACATCTTTGATAAAATATCTAAAACAGAAAAATCTACTAGAGGAGAATATGAAATAACTGATTCTTTAGCTATGCAAATTGAGGATGGCAAAACAATATTAGGATTTAAGTCTACCAAAAGATGGCTTGATGTGGGTCGGCCATGGGAATTAATTGAAATCAATGAACAGTTCTTACAGTCAATCAAAACTAATATTAAGGGGAATGTTGAACATGGTGCACATATACATGGAACTATTCATTTAGGTGAAGGAAGTATTATTAGATCAGGAGCTTATATTACTGGTCATATTTATGTTGGTAAAAATTGTGATATTGGTCCTAATTGTTATATTAGAGGAAATAGCTACTTTGGGGATAATGTAAATATTGGAAATGCTGTTGAAATCAAAAATTCAATTATTATGGATAATACAAATGTAAGTCATTTAAGTTATGTTGGAGATTCTGTAATTGGATCTAATTGTAACATAGCTGCTGGAAGTAAAGTTGCTAATTTGAGATTTGATAATGGTACTGTTAAAACAACCATAATTGGGGAAAAAATTGACAGTGGAAGACGTAAACTTGGAGCAATTTTTGGAGATTATGTAAAAACTGGAATAAATTCAAGTTTCTCTCCAGGTGTGAAAGTTGGATGTAATTCATCTATAGGGTCAGATGTTTTACTTTATGACGATGTTGGTTCAAATAAAATAGTTTTAGCAAAACAAGACCATATTATACATGACAAAGAAGATAAAAAGAAGATTTTTTAATTTATTGTTAATTTAGTGTCTCATATTGATAACTAGTAAAAATAATACTTTTTTTATTTTTTTTATTTATTATTGTTATTTTGTTATTATTGTATTATTTTGACATGGTGATAAAATTGAGATTTTTTATATTTTATTTACTATTTAATTTCATGGTGCTTTTAAAATGATTCATGATACAGTAAAGATATTTCCAGGAGCTCATGTTGTTGGAGATGTAGAAATTGGTGAAAATTCATCAGTATGGTATAATGCAGTTATAAGAGGAGATAGGGGGCCTATTGCCATAGGTAAAAATTCTAATATTCAGGATAATTGTGTAATTCATTGTTCAGATACTCTAACTACTAGGTTAGGAGATTATGTTTCAGTAGGTCATGGAGCAATTATTCATGGCTGTGAAATTGGAGAAAATGTTGTTATTGGAATGAATGCAACAGTATTAAATGATGCAAAAATTGGGAATGATTCTATAGTTGCTGCAGGGTCTGTAGTAACAGAGGGAAAAGAGTTTCCAGATAAAAGTTTAATTTTAGGCACTCCAGCTAGATTAATAAAGGAATTATCTGATGATGAAGTGAAAAAATTGAAATTAAATGCTTCAATTTATGTAAAATTAGCTAATGAATATCAATTATAATAATTTATAAATTTAATTAATAAAATAGTAATTATTGAATAAATACTAATTATAGTAATTTATCTTTTTATTTGAGTTTAATATAATTCAAGGTAAAATCATGAAAGTAAGAAAAGTAATAGATGAAATGGATTCTTATGTTCCTGGAAGATCACAAGATGAAATAGCTGAAGAGTTTTCTTTGAAAAAAGAAGATATAATTAAATTAGGGTCTAATGAAAATCCGTGGGGACCATCAAAAAAAGCAATTGAAGCTATTTCTAATCAATTATCTTCAATAAATCGATATCCAGAATCAGATTTATCTGAATTAAAAGAAGAAATTGCAAAATACTCTGGAGTTGATGTTTCAGAAATCATTGTTGGTGGAGATGGCGCAGATGAAATCATAGATGTTTTAGCAAAAACTTTTATTGAACCTGGTGATGAATTTATTGTTCCTTTACCTTCTTATATGTATTATGAGTTTTTGTTTAAGCCATATGGTGCTGTTCCTGTCTATGGAAAATGGAATTTAGAGAATAATGCTCTTGATTTAGATTCTATTTTATCAGCTATTGGTGAAAAAACAAAGATGATATTTTTATGTAGTCCTAATAATCCTACAGGTACATTAATTCCTCAAAAAGATATTATAAAAGTTTTAGATGCTACCTATGATAAAAATATAGTTGTAGTTGTAGATGAAGCTTACTTTGAATACTCTGAAGTTAATAATATAAATCTCATAAGCAAATATTCTAATGTCTTTATAATGAGGACAATGTCTAAAGTTTTAGGATTAGCTGGGATGCGGATTGGCTACGGTTTAGCTAATAAAGAAATGATAGAATTTATGCATAGGATAAAACCAGTATTTTCTCTTACTCGCTTGTCGTTTATTGCAGCTTTGAATACTCTTAGGGATAAGGAATATATAGAACAATCAATTAAAAAAGGAATTGAAAGTAGAGATTTCTTATTTGAGGAACTATCAAAAATAAAAACCTTAAATGTTTTTAAATCATATTCTAATTATATTCTTATGGGAATAAGAGAAACTGGTTATACTGCGGCAGAATTTTCTAAAAAATTACTTAAAAAAGGTATTATAGTTAGGGATTGTACATCATTTAAAGGATTAGATGAATACTGGATTAGAGCTAGCATTGGTACTATGGAAGAAAACAAGATATTTATAGAAATTATGAATAATCTATTAAGTAAATAATAGCTAGGTGTTTTTAAGCGGATTATACTATCTTAATAAGTTAAATAATTTTTAATTATTTATAGATATTTTATATATTTTTATATATTTTTTATAAATAATTATATTTTATAAAATATTTTTATATAATTATGTAAATTTTGTATATATTTTTATATATTTTTATAAATAATTATATTTTATAAAATATTTTCGCTCATGTTAATTTGATGGTGCGTAAATTTATATATGTTGGTTTATATATATTAATATATGATGCCAAAAGTTTTAGATTCGAATCTGTTTATTCCTAATGATAAGATAGCTATGGATGT
>Ga0082212_10001980_pt1 | contig 30074 bp, 22 predicted proteins | sample TergutNt197P3_FD_71548 | JGI IMG/M metagenome (GOLD analysis project Ga0082212, IMG submission 71548) | Neocapritermes taracua P3 segment gut microbial communities from Petit-Saut dam, French Guiana - Nt197 P3 | ecosystem: Host-associated > Arthropoda: Insects > Digestive system > Gut ...
TAAAAAAAAATATCATAAAATTATAAAAAAATATTAAAAAAAATATTATAAAATTATAAAAAAAATAATAAAATAAAAAAAAATATTATAAAAAATAATAAAAAATACTCCAAAAAAATAAAATATACACAAAAAACAATATAATAATTCAAAAAATTTAACCAATTACACAAGTTCTCAAAGATATTAGATTTATATTAATAAGGAAAAGGAAAAAATGAAAGAAAGCGACTATAACGATGATAGTATTAAAGTATTAGAAGGATTAGAAGCTGTTAGAAAACGTCCAGGAATGTATATTGGATCAACGAGTAGTCGAGGACTTCATCATTTAGTATGGGAAATAGTAGATAATTCTATTGATGAGGCATTAGCTGGTTTTTCTGATATTATAGAAGTGACTATAAATAAAGATAATTCAATCACAGTTATTGATAATGGACGAGGAATACCTACAGGAATACATCCAAAAACTGGAGTTTCAACTATTGAAACAGTCTTTACTATTTTACATGCTGGAGGTAAGTTCGGTGACGGAGGATATAAAGTTGCTGGTGGATTACATGGTGTGGGGGCTAGTGTTGTTAATGCTTTAAGTAGCTTTTTAAAAGTTAAAGTTTATCAAGGTGGGTCTATTTATTCTATGAGTTTTGAAAATGGTGGAAAAGATATTGATCCACTAAAAGTTGTAGGAAAATATGATGGAGATAAAAGTGGTACTGAAGTAACTTTTAAACCAGACCCTAAAATATTTACAGAAACTACTGACTTGGAATATGATATTCTAAAAGCACGTCTTCGTGAATTGGCATTTTTAAATAAAGGACTTAAAATAATTTTAACTGACAACCGAAAAGAGGAAGTTCAAGACGAATTTTTATACCTTGGTGGAATAAAAGAATATGTCAAATTATTAAATAAAAATAAAACCCCTCTTAATAAAGAGGTTGTCCATGTAGAAGGAGAAATAGATGAAGTTATAATTGAAGTTGCATTACAATATAACAAAAGCTATTCACAACTATTATATTCTTTTGTCAATAACATTAATACTCATGAAGGTGGAACTCATGAAGATGGTGTTAAACAAGCATTAACAAGAGAAATAAGAAGATATGCTCAGGATAAAAAAATCTTAAAAGAAAAGGATGAAGGTTTAATTGGAGATGATGTTAGAGAAGGATTAACTATGATTATCTCTTGTAAACATCCTAACCCACAATTTGAAGGTCAAACAAAAACTAAATTAGGAAATTCTGAGGTAAGAAAAATTGCATCAAATATCTTTGCTGAAGGATTAAAGAAGTTTTTAATGGAAAATCCAAACGAAGCTAAAATAATTGTTGAAAAAGCTATAGCTGCTTCTAAAGCAAGATTAGCTGCTAAAAAAGCTCGTGAACTAACCAGACGAAAAGGTGGATTAGAACTTACAACCCAATGGGGAAAATTAACCGATTGTTCCTGTAAAGAAGCAGATAAAAGTGAACTTTTCATTGTGGAAGGAAATTCTGCAGCAGGTCCTGCTAAACAAGGAAGAGATTCCAGAGTACAAGCTGTTTTACCAATTAGAGGAAAAATAATAAATGTTGAAAAGTCCCGTCTTGATAAGATTTTAGCTAATGAAGAAATTAGATCCCTTATAACCGCCTTTGGTACTGGTATTGGAGATGAATTTGATATCAATAAACTTAGATATGGTAAAATTATAATCATGACAGATGCAGATGTTGATGGAGCTCATATTAGAACCTTACTTTTAACCTTCTTTTATAGATACTTTAAACCATTGGTAGAAGGCGGACATATTTATGCTGCTCAACCACCTTTGTTTAAAATAAGCCATGGAAAAACCAATAAATATGTTTTAAATCAATCAGAACTTGATGAATATGTTGATAACTTAGGTGAAACCAAGCATGAAATCGGCCGAATGAAAGGATTAGGTGAAATGGATCCAATTGAACTTAAAGAAACTACTATGGATATTAAAACTAGAAACCTCCTTAAAATTGAAGTGGATGATGCTATGTTAGCTGATGAAACTTTCCAAATATTAATGGGAGAAGAAGTCGCTCCAAGAAGAAAGTTCATCGAAGACAATGCATTAAACGTCAAAAACTTAGATGTTTAATATTTTTATTATTATATATTATAGAATTTATATCATATTTAAAAAATTTATATTATATTTAAAAAATTTATAATAACATTATAGATATTATATTTATTAAAATTATAAAAAATTATATAAAAATTATTAAAAAAATAAATAAAAATTGTTAAAAAAATTATATAAAATTATAAAAAAATTATATAAAATTATAAAAAAATTATATAAAAAATATAAAAAAATATATAAAAAAATTATATAAAAAAATATAAAAAAATTATATAAAAAAATATAAAAAAATATAAAAAAATATAAAAAATTATTAAAATTATTAAAATTATACAAAAATTGAGGAATAAAATGGAAAATGAAGTTGACAAAATCACATCAGTAAATATCTCGTCTGAAGTAAAAGATTCATTCTTAGATTATTCCATGAGTGTTATTATTTCACGTGCAATACCTGATGTTAGAGATGGTTTAAAACCTGTTCATAGACGTATCTTATACACTATGTTTGAAGAGGGTATGCTTCCAAACAAAAAACATCAAAAGTCTGCTAATGCTGTTGGAGCTATTATGGGTCACTACCATCCTCATGGTGATTCAGCTATTTATGAAGCTATGGTTAGAATGGCTCAGGACTTTACATATAGTAACCCTTTAATCGATGGGCATGGAAACTTTGGTTCGATTGATGGAGATGCTGCGGGGGCATACAGATATACTGAAGCTCGTCTTTCAAAAATATCAATGGAACTTTTAAAAGATATTAACAAAAACACAGTTGATTTTGTAGATAACTATGATGGTCAGAGAAAAGAGCCAGTAGTTTTACCTTCAAGATTTCCAAATATTTTAGTCAATGGAAATATGGGAATAGCTGTAGGTATGGCAACAAACATTCCTCCACATAATTTAGGAGAAGTAATAGATGGATGTATTGCATTTATTGATAATCCAAACATAAGCACTTTAGAAATGATGGAGTATATTAAAGGACCTGATTTTCCAACAGCTGCAACAATATTAGGAAGACAGGGAATTAAAAAAGCTTATGAAACTGGTAAGGGATCAATTACAATACAATCTAAAATAGACATAGAAGAGAAGAAAGGTAAACATAAATTAGTCATAAAAGAAATCCCATACCAATTAAATAAAACAAGTTTAATTGTTAAGATAGCTGAATTGGTTCGTGATAAACAAATTCAAGGTATAGCTAACTTAAATGATGAATCTACATTAGATGGAATAAGAATTGTTATTGATGTAAAGAAAGGATACAATGTAAATGTTTTATTAAATAATTTATATAAAAAGACTCAATTGCAGTCTAATTATAGTATTAATCTTTTGATGTTGGTAAACAATAGACCTCAAAGATTAAACCTTCTTGAAATCATAAACCAGTATATACAACATCAAAAGTCAATCATCATAAGAAGAACTAAGTTTGATTTAGAAAAATCAGAAAAAAGAGCCCATATTTTAGAAGGTTTAAACATAGCTTTAGATAATATTGATGCTATAATAAAGATTATCAAAGAAACTGAAACTGTAGATGAAACTAAAAAAATATTTAAAGAACGTTTTAACTTAACTGAAAAACAAAGTATAGCTATTTTAGACATGCAACTTAGACGACTTTCAGGTTTAGAGAGGAAAAAGATTAGAGATGAACTGACAAAAATTTTAGAGCTAATTAAAGAGCTTAAAGGAATTTTAGCTTCAGAAGAAAGGGTCTTAAATATCATTAAAGAAGAGCTAAGGGAAGTTAAAAATCAGTTTGCAAGTGAACGTAAAACCATAATTGATGAGAATACCTTTGAATCAATTGAAGATGAATCTTTAATTCCAGTTGAAGATATTATTATAACATTAACCACTAAAGGTTATATAAAAAGTATTAAACAAGCTACTTATAGAACCCAAAATCGTGCAGGTGTTGGTGTTAAAGGCATGAGTACAAATGAAGATGATTTTGTAGAAAATATGATCAATATGACCACTCATGATTATTTATTATTCTTTACAAATAAAGGAAAAGTTTATCGATTAAAAGGTTATGAAGTTCCATTTTACTCTAGACAAAGTAAAGGTCTACCTATTGTAAATTTATTACCTCTTCAACAGGAAGAATTTGTCAACAGTGTATTGAAGATTAAGAAAGAAGAAAAATCTAAATATTGTTTGTTTGCTACAGAAAATGGATTAGTTAAAAAAACAAAAATAGAAGAATTTTCCAGTATTAGAAAAACTGGAAAGATAGCTATTAAATTAAAAGAGAAAGACTCATTAATAAGTGTTAAAAAGACCAATGGTGATAATCAAATATTCCTTGCTTCTTCAAATGGTAAAGCTATTCATTTCAATGAAAAAGAAGTTTCACCTTCTGGAAGAAATGCTTCTGGTGTAATAGGAATAAAAATGGATGAAGGAATCGTAGTTGGTTGTGAAATAGTTAAAAACGGACAACAAATCTTAATTGTAACAGAAAATGGTTATGGTAAGAAAACTAACATAGAAGATTATCGTTTAACCCATAGAAAAGGTCGAGGAGTCAAAGCCTTAAAGAAAACCTCAAAAACTGGAAACATCGTCTCAGTTAAAGCAATTTCTGGTGATAAAGACTTAATCATAGTGACTGACAATGGTATTGTAATAAGGTTACCATTAGAACAAACAGCAACCAGTGGTCGTGTAACACAAGGCACAAAACTAATAAGATTAAAAGAAGGTCAAAAAGTTAGTGCAGTAGCTACAATCAGTAAAAAAGAATAGTGGTTATAGCTAATTTTTTTATTTTTAATTTTTTTATTTTTTTATTTCTATTTTTTATTCCATATTTTTTACAATTTATTCTTAATTTTTCAAATTTATTCTTAATTTCTACTTTTTATTCTTTGTTTTATATTGTTATTTTTATTCTTTGCTTTTTATTATAATTATTTATCATTTATTTTAATTTTATTCTAATTTAATTCTTTTTATAATATAAATTATAAATATAATATATAAAATTTTATAACATAAAGAAGTTATAAATTATAATATAAAAATAAAATTATAAAATAAAAATAAAATTATAATATAAAAATAAAATTATAAAATAAAATTATAAAATAAAATTATAAAATAAAATTATAAAATAAAATTATTATAATATTGAAAATATTATAGAAATATAGTATAAATATTAAAAAAAATTTATATTGAAAAATACTATAATATCATAATAATTTATATGTAAACATAATCCTGAAGTGATTATATGTCAAATAAAAAACTAACAACAAATAAAGGTAATCCGGTTCCTAATGATCAAGCTTCTATTACTACCGGTGAAGGATCTAGCTATACATTAATGCAAGATACTTATTTAACTGAAAAGCTCGCACATTTCGGTAGAGAAAGAATCCCTGAAAGAGTTGTACATGCTAAAGGAGCTGGAGCTCATGGTTATTTTGAAGTTACAAATGACCTTTCAAAATACACAAGAGCTAAATTCCTTAGAGAAGTTGGTAAAAAAACAGAGGTTTTCCTAAGGTTCTCAACTGTAGGAGGAGAAAAAGGTTCAGCTGACGCAAAAAGAGACCCACGTGGATCAGCTATGAAATTTTATACAGAAGAAGGTAACTATGACCTTGTTGGAAATAATACTCCTATATTTTTTATTAGAGATGCTATAAAATTCCCTGATTTTATTCACACCCAAAAAAGAAATCCTCAAAGTAATCTATCTGATGCTGATATGTTTTGGGACTTTATGTCATTAAACCCTGAAACTATTCATCAAGCAACCTTTTTGTTTACTGACAGAGGAACACCGTCAAGTTACAGACACATGCATTTATTTGGAAGCCATACATTTATGTGGTATAATGAAAATAACGAATATGTTTGGGTAAAGTATCATTTCATAACAAAACAAGGAATAGAAAACTTTACAAATGATGAAGCTGTTAAAATCTGTGGAGAAAATACTGATAATGCAACTGAAGACTTATTTAAAGCTATAGAATCTGGAAATTATCCTGAATGGGACGTGTATGTGCAAATTATGACTCCTGAAGAAGCAGAAGGGTACAAATTTGATCCATTTGATATAACTAAAGTGTGGTTCCATGAAGATTACCCACTTATCCCTCTTGGAAAATTAGTTTTAAATAAAAATCCAGAAAATTACTTTGCTGAAGTTGAACAAGCTGCTTTTGCACCTTCTAACTTTGTTCCTGGAATTGGTCCCTCTCCAGACAGATTATTGCAAGGAAGACTTTTTGCTTATGAAGATACACAAAGACATAGGTTAGGTCCAAACCATCATCAAATTCCAATTAACAGAGCAAAAAATGCTGAAGTTAATAATTATGAAAGAGATAGCTATATGGCTGTTGATGGTAATGGAGGAAGTGGCCCTAACTATTATCCAAATTCATTTGGTGGAGAAGAACCTGATGAGAAAACAACCCCTCCAACCATAGAAATAAAAGCTGAAATCAACCGACACACACGACCCTTAGAAGAGATTGACTTTTTCCAAACTGGTGAATTGTGGAGAAGAGTTTTATCTGATGAAGATAAAGATCACTTGGTATACAATATACAAGTACACATCAGTAATGCTCAAGAAAGAATCCAATATAGACAATGTGCTGCATTCTACAAAGCAGATAAAGAATATGGTAGTCGTGTAGCTGAAGCTATTGGTCTTGATTTATCTAAAGTAAAAGAATTATCCACAATGACTCAAGAAGAAAGAGTAGAAGCTACAAAACAATGAGTAGCTTTTAATATTCTTTTATAATTATAAAAGATATTAAATATTCTTTTATAATTATAAAAGATATTAAATATTCTTTTATCAATATATAGAACTGAAACTAGAAGAATTGGAAAATATGGAACCTAAAAAAATACTATTTTTTTCACTAGGAGTTATTTTAGTAGCTATAGGTGCTGTTGGAGTATTTCTTCCAGTTTTACCTACTACTCCATTTATTTTAGCTGCAGCAGCCTGTTTTTCAAAAAGTTCAAAAAGAGCAGAAAAGTGGATTTCTAACAATAGGTACTTTGGTAGCTATATAGAAAACTATAAAAATAAGGTAGGAGTTCCAATAGATGTTAAAAGGAATAGCTTAATATTTCTATGGATAGCTCTTATCATATCAGCTATTTATATAAATAAACTATATATGTATATTATTTTAGCTATAGTTGGAATTTGTGTTAGTGCTCATATCTTACTTTTTAAAACAAAGGTAGAAAGAGAAAATTATCATAATAGCTATAAAACAAGCTCTATTAAATAAACATTATACAATATATTTTTTTATTTCTATATATTTTCTTATTTCTATATAATTTTCTTATTACGATATATTTTCTTATTTCTATATATTTTCTTATTTTTTATTAATTTTTTTGTATTATTAATTTTATATTAATATAATTTCTAAAATAAAATTTTATATATTTTAAATTTATTATTTTATATATTATTTTTTATAATATCATGTTTTATTTCTAAAATAAGATTTATATATTATAAATTTATTATTTATATAAAAATTATATATAATCTTTAATAATATTAGATTTTAATCTTTAAAAAGAGATTTAATAAATTATAAATCATTTAAAAAAAATAATATCTTAACCTTATTTTTTATAAAAAAAGCTATTTTTTAGAATAATAAATATAATTTTGTATATATAAAACATTCAAGTGTAACAATAGAACGTTCGTTTTAGATAACATTTATATATGACATAACACAACATATTAAACTGCACTTACATAATGTTCAAAAACATAGGATTTTACTAGAATATAAATTTTATATCATTTTAAAAATTTGATGAAAATCATTTATTTTTTTTAAATTTAATTATAATGATAAAAAACCTATTAAAATGATAAACCCCCATAAGTTTTCATTTTAAATAAATAAATTTCATGTTTTAGACCATTAGTATAAGTGAAAATTAATTTAATCAAAAAAAATTAAATAAAAAGAGTTTAATTTATAATAATATTAAATTAAAGAATAAAATCTATATAAATTTAAATTAAGACATTGAATCCCTTAAAGGAGGTAAAAATATAGGAAAACCCGAAAAAGAATACAAAATCATAGGAATTATACTTTTAATCATAGCTATATTAGCCATAGCTTATACTATAGATGGAAGTTTTGCAGCTAATGCAACAATTAACAGTACTTCTTCAGGAGGTATCCTTCAAGCTATAGATGAAGTTAATCCAGGAGACACAGTATTTTTAAATCCTGGAGTATATGATAAAATCAATGAGGATACTAATATAACTATAAATAAAAATGTTACATTAAAAGGAACTGGATCTAAAGATGCTGTAGTTATAGATGGAAAAAAAGTAGTACGAATTTTCACAATAGCTAATAACTTAAATGTTATATTCATCAATATAAGCTTCAAAAATGCAAATGTTTCAGCTCAAGGTGGTGGAGCAATATTTAACAATTATAGCACAACTCAAATGACATTTATTAACTGTACATTCACAAACAACCAAATAATCAATACAACATCTGTTAATGGTCATGGGGGAGCTATATACAATATTGGAAATAATATGAAAATAGAAAATTGTACTTTCATTGAAAATATCAATATTAATCAAGTTATTAATTCCAATCTTGGAGGAGCTATCTACAATAATGGAGCTAATATGACAATAGTTAACTCTACTTTTAACAATAACAATGCAACATCCAAAGGTGGAGCTATCTACAATAATGGTAATGGTGTAAATATACTTAATTGTAGCTTTGATAACAACTGGGCATTTTATAAAATTGGTTACAGTACTGCAGGTGGAGCTATCTATAATGAAAATGGTGCTAATCTAACAATAGATGGTTGTATTTTTAGTGCAAACTATGGATATGATGGTGGAGCTATATATAATAATGGTAATACTGCTAATATGAATGTATTTAACTCTATTTTCAATAACAATTTAGCAACAATTACTATTTCTGGAATTACAACTGGAAATTGTGGTGGAGCTATCTTCAATTCTGGAGTTAATGGAAACATAATTAACTGTAGTTTTAATAATAATGCTGCTGAAGGAGGAGGAGCTATAGAAAATAGAAATTATGGATTTGCTATATTTATTACTAGTTCAAATTTGAATATAATTAATTGTAACTTCACTAATAACACAGCACTCCTTGGTGGTGGAATCAATAATGGTGGAGCTAATGTAGATATAGCTAACTGTAATTTTGATAACAATACTGCCAATGTTGAAGGTGGAGCTATTTGGAATGATGGTATTAACATGACAGTGATTAATTGTGATTTCAATAATAATTCTGTAGATGATGCAGGAGGAGCTATCTACAATTGTAAATATGGAATGACAAGTGATGGTGGTAACTTAAATGTATTTAATTGTACTTTCAACAATAACAGTGCAAAAAATAATGGTGGAGCTATTTCCAATGGTGGTGTTTATCCAAACACTGGTGCTTCTAATTTAAATATATTTAATTGTACTTTCAACAATAATACTGCAGAAAAAACAGGTGGAGCTATATACAATGATAATGGTGGCAATATGAGTGTGATTAATTGTAATTTCACTAATAACAGCCAAGCTATTTACCTTAAAGCAACTGACAATAAGATCATAGGTTGTAATATTGTTAATAATGATATTGGAATTCTCATTGCTTCTGGAAGTGTTAATACAACCATTAACTATAACAGAATATTCAATAACACCTTTGTTTCTGGATTTGACCTCACTAATAATGGAGTTAATACTAATGGAAACCTTAATTGGTGGGGTAGTAATAATCCTTTAGTTAATAACATAAATTTAGAAAACTGGTTTGTTATAGAACTATCAGTTAATAATTATAACACAACTGCAAATGATACTATTAGTCTTCCTACTGGTACTTATAACCTATATTATAAGTTTGTACTATTTGATAACTCAACAAAATCTACAAGTGTTGTGGACACAAGTAAGTTACCTAACTTTAGTGTTATTATAACTTGGAAAGTTAATGGAAAAACCTTTAACATGACTATTGATGAAGCTAAAGGATTATACTATCAGAATGTTCTTATTAAACAAAGTGGTCTTATTGAAGCACAAGCTGACAACGAAGATATAAATCTAAAAATAGAAAGTGATGGATTATTTGATACTAACTCTACAATAGTTGTTAAAGATACTGCTAATGTTAATGAAAGTGTTTTTATCAGCGGTGTTTTAAGCGATGAAGAAGGTAATCCAATAGCCGATACTGACTTAAAACTAACTATCAATGGAGAAAGCTTTACTGTAACTACAAATAAAGACGGTGAATGGAATTACACTTACACTACTAAAATTGATGGAACTGTAGAACTTACTATCAATTGGGAAGGTGATAGTGTTTACAATGGATTTACTAATGGTAGTGGTTTTAATGTTGTTAAAATAGATACAAATATTTCTATCAATGTTCCTGAAAATATTACACTTCCATCAAATAATGTAAACGAGAAGATTATTAACATCACCGGTGTTTTAACCGATATAGAAGGTAATCCAATAGCTAAAACTACAGTAACTATTATTATAGATGGTGAAACTTATACCACAGCTACCGACGATTATGGTGTCTGGGAAGTATCTTTCATAGCTACTCATAGTGGAAATATTAGTGTTATAGCTAAATATAAAGGTAGTAAAATCTACAATCCATCAGAAAACATCGATTATTTCATAATAGGAATCCAAGAAATAGCAGATAATATAACCACTAATGAGGAAAATCAAAGTGAAGAAGACAGCGACGAAACTAGTGATGACGAAATTGATTTTAAAAAGAAAGAAGCAGAAAATGACGCTGATAACGAAGACAACGAAGACAACGAAACTGATGATGGAAATGATGCAACAAATACTGAAAATAAAGTAAATAGTTTAGCTATGAAAAAAACTGGAATCCCTACATTTGTTATAATATTAGTTTTAATATCTTTATTTGTTATTGGAGCTATAATTAAAAGATAAACATTTAATGAAGAGAGTGAAATCTCTTTTCATTTTAATTTTTTTTATTAAATACCTTGATTTTTAAATTTTTTTATTGATTATTATTATTTTTTTTAACTTATTTTTACTTATATAACTTATTTTTACTATTATAACTTATTTATACTTATATAACTTATTTTTACTTTTATAACTTATTTTTATTGTATATAAATAATTATTATTATAAATGAATTTATTTCATATAACTTATTTTATTTTTAAATAAATTTTTCTATTAAATTTTTATTCTATAATTAATTAAAATAATATATTTTAGATATATTATATTAAAAATAATATATTTTAGCTATATTATATTAAAAATAATATATTTTAGCTATATTATATTAAAAATAATCATTTTCATCTATTTATAAAGATTTATTATTAATATTTTTATAAAAAATATTTAAATATTTTAAAAAATATAATTATTGACATTGATTAAATTTATAGATATAGAATATAATAGCTACTAAATAAAATAATATAATATTCCTTTATAAAAAAATAGGAGTGACATATATGGACAAAAATGAATTTTGGGAATTAATTCAAAGATCCTATAGAGAAGCAGATTGGGAAACTGATAAAGAAATGGAATTATTGATAAATAAATTATCATCATATTCTCATGAAGATATCATAAAATTTCAAAAAATCTATGAAATATATAGTCAAGAAGCTAATACAAACAAATTAAATGCAGCTGCCCATATTATGATTGATGGTTGTGAAGATGAATGTTTTGAAAAATTCATAGGATGGTTAATTTCAAGAGGAAAAGATCCATACCTAAATGCACTTCAAACCCCAGATTCAATAGCTGATTTAGACATGCCATATGAAGATGACTATTATGAAAATGAAGAAATGGCAGAAGTAGCTCAAGAAGCATTTGTTAAAAAAGAAGGAGAAGAAGGTTTAGATATTTATTTCGGAGAAAGTGGAGAGTTCCAATTAGATTCAGATGAAATAGAAGATATCGTAGCTGAAATAATATTTGACGAAGATATCAATGCTGAATGGGACAAAGATGATGAAGAAAGTTTAAGAGACCTTCTACCAAATATATATGAAAAATTCTGGTAAAAAAAGACGCTGAGAATTTAAGCAAATAATTAAAGTATACCATGACAAAGATTAGCTATAAATTAAGAAAATTCAAAAAAGAAGACACGCAAAGTTTGGTTAAATATGCTAACAATCCAAAAATTGCTAAATTTCTCACACATGAATTTCCAAATCCTTATACAAAAAAAGACGCTGAAGATTTCCTAAATATTGTTTCAAAAGAAAGCCCAACTAATACATTTGCAATTGAAATTAATGGAGAGGCTGCTGGTGCAATAGCTATAACTCCACAAAATTGGGTTTTACTAAGAGAAAATGTAAAGATAGAAATAGGTTGTCATGACCCTGCTGAGGTAGGATATTGGTTAGCTGAAGAATATTGGAATAATGGTATTATGACTTCAGTTATTAAAGATATCCTTAAATATGGCTTTGAAACATTTGATATAGATTGTATCTATGCAACCCCATTTATCCCTAATAAAGCTTCACAGAGAATTTTAACAAAAGCTGGTTTTACTAGTGATTTAAAGAAAAGAAAAATAATGAAATTTATTGAAGAATATGAAGTTTTCCTTTTTCAATTTCAAAAAAATAAATTGAATAAAATTAATAAAAAAATACTCTAAAAAAAATAAAATAAAAATTAATAAAAAAATACTCTAAAAAAAATAAAATAAAAATTAATAAAAAACAAGTATAAAGGCATAAAATACTCCAAAATTAGCTATACTTGTATATATTATATAATAAATAAAAATAATATAAAATATATAAAAATAGAACTTAAATAAATAAAAATAGAACTTAAATAAATAAAAATAATATAAAATATAAAAAATTGAAGAAATTAAATAATTTATTAAATAAATTAAATCCAAGAGGTAATTTAAATGGAAGATGTAGTCACTCAATTTAATAAAATAGCTAAAGATTATGATTCTCAAAGGAAAGAGCTAATTCCTGTTTTTGATGATTTTTATGGATTTACCATAGATAGTATTGAATTAGAAGATCCAATTCCAAATATTTTAGAGATAGGTACTGGAACTGGTTTATTAACTGAGATGTTCCTTGAAAAATATCCTAATGCAAGGATGGATTTAGTTGATGTATCTGAAGAAATGTTAAATATAGCTAAAGAAAGATTCAGTGGAAACACCAACCTTAAATTTCACACCAAAAATATAATGGATTTTACACCAGAAGAAGGAAAACAATACGATGGAATAATCTCTTCATTAGCTATCCATCATCTATCACTTGAAGAAAAAGAAGAGCTATATAATAAAATAGGTGAATGGATAAAACCAGGCGGAATATTTGTAAATGCAGAAATGATAGCTGCTGAAACCAAATATTTAGATAAAATATATCAAAAAAAGCAAATCGAAATGGCTTTAAATGCAGGTCTTGATGAAGAAGGAAAAGCAAAAGCTATGGAACGAATGCATTTAGATTTAAAAGTTCCTGTAAGTATGCAACTAAAATGGCTAGAAAATGCTGGATTTTCACATGTTGATTGTGTTTACAAAGCTTATTGTTTTGGAGTTTTATGGGCAAAAAAATAGTAAAAATTATAAAAATTAGGTATAACACATTAAAATTATAAAAAATATACAGCACATTAAAATTATAAAAAATAGCTATAACACATTAAAATTATAAAAATTCATAAATTAAATATTAAATAAAAATTAAGTTATGATAATCCAAGGATACATTAGCGCAGGTTTATGGGGAATAATTGGTAGTTCAGCACTAATTATAGGGAGTTTTTTTGGATATAAATTCAATATATCTAAAAAAGTAATAGCTATAATAACTGCTTTTGCATCAGGAGTCTTAATCTCGGCAGTATGCTTTGAGATTCTTTTAGAAGCATTTGCATTTGGTGGTCTTTTTCCAATAGTAATCGGATTTATTACAGGTGTTATTTTATTCACCTTAGTAGATACCATTATAAGCAGATTAAATATTAAAAAAGATAAAATTACTATAAATGACTATTATTCCAATCTTAATGTATATAATAAAAAAGAAAAAGATAATAAGCTAATTAATAAAGAAGAAGCTAATCCAGTTAATAAAGAAAACAACAATAAGCTAATTAATAAAGAAGAAGCTAATCCAGTTAATGAAGAAAAGGAACCTAACTTAATTAGTAAAGAAGAAGAAATACTTAATCAAATTATAAATAAAAATAATCGCAACTTTAATAAATATCAAGCTGAAGGATTAACCACTTTTGCATCTGCTTTATTAGATGGAATTCCAGAGTCAATAGCTATTGGATTAATATCTTTTATTGGAGGTCCTATTAGTTTAGCTTTAATAACATCAATTTTTATTTCAAACTTAGCTGAAGGAACTTCTGCCTCTCTACATATGAAAATTGGAGGATGGAAAGGAAAAAATATAATAGGAATATGGATATTTGTAATAATAGCAACAGCTTTTTCTGCAACATTAAGTTATTTTATATTCTCAAGTACAGATTACTTTATTTTAGCAATAGCTCTGTCTGTAACAGCTGGAGGAATTTTAGCTATGATATCCAGTACAATGTTACCAGAAGCTTTTGAAGAAACTCAAGAATATACTGGTCTTATAATGACAATGGGATTTTTATTTTCTTTTTTATTGTCTCATTTAATATAAAAAGCTAAATACCGTCTAAAATTAGCTATACTTGTATATATTATATAAAAATAAATATAAAAAGATTATAAAATTATAAAAAATTATAAAATAAAATTATAAAAAATTATAAAATAAAATTATAAAAAATTATATAAAAAAATTATAAAATAAAATTATAAAATAAAATTATAAAAAATTATAAAATAAAATTATAAAAATATAATAAAATAATTAAAAATTGCAAATAAATAACTAAAAAGGAAGAACCAAAATGGAATACATACTCATAATAGAATTAGCTATCTTAATATTAATGGTATTAATAAGATCTGCAATGCTTAAAAAAAGAGGAATAAATGCATTAGTTTTTGGAGATACTGATAAAACAGACTTTTTTATCGTCCCAATAGTCTTATGTTTAATTTATGCACTCTTAGCACCTATTCTAAACTTACCATTACCTGAAATCCTTAAAATCACATTTTGGAACATAGCTATCCTAAATTATTTAGCTATAATCATATGCACCCTCTGTTTGATATGGTTTGCAATTACATTAAAAACATTTGGAGATTCTTTTAGAGTAGGCATAGATGAAAATACTAAAGAAAAGCTAATCACAACAGGAACATTTGCAATTAGCAGAAATCCAATTTATTTAGCAATGGTAGTATTCATTTTAAGCTTCTTTATATCATATCCAACTATAGTTACCCTACTTTTCTTAATCTTCATAACAACTCTAACATATAGGCAAATTCTAAGAGAAGAAAAATTTCTTAAAAGTCAATATGGAAAAGAATACGAAGAATATGCCTCTAAAGTTCGCAGATATCTTTAAAATGACAATAATTTTTCAAATTCATATTAAACTTCTAATTTTTCATTACATGAATTTATAATTCCTTTTTCAAACTGTTTTTTCAGTATTTTCTATAAATGTAAAATTAAATCCCTTCACAATAAACCAAATAGCCATAACCATCTCTTGGAAAAATATTGGCATATCTATCAAAACACCTATCGTAGAGAAGTCTCCTACAACAGCAAATACCAATAAAAACCCTTTAATCAAATGAAGAATAATTGCAATAATTCCCCATAAGGATATCCATCTAGGTATTAGTTTAGATTGATAAAGAATTAAATAAAGCATAAGAGCTCCCAAGCCAAAAATAAATACATTGCTGATAAGTATTAAATCATGACCTCCCAATATTAAGGCATGATAGCTTTGACCGAGATGTAATAAAAGGAGAAATCCTACAAAGGATACAATATATCCCATAGTCTCAATAGCTCCTCTAAAAATAACATACCCCATAGCTAATACTTCATTTAGAGTTTTTAAAATAGGATAAAGTATTATTGGTATGAATGCAAGTACAATCCCCATTAACAATATAAATAATGCACCTAGTGTAAATTGACTACTGTTTGTAGCTATTTGAGTAAAATCTGAAGTATTTCCCATTAAAGCAACACTCATAACCCCAAATATGGTTCCTAAAATATATAATATTCCAACAATTATTCCTATTTTTCTATATTTATCCATTTAAACACCTTAAATTTTATTATTTCATAATAATGAATCTAATTATTCTTCATACTCAAATATATCTACAATTTTAACAACAATTATTCTTCATACTCAAATATATCCACAATTTTAACAACAATTATTCTTCATACTCAAATATATCTACAATTTTAACAACAATTATTCTTCATACTCAAATATATCTACAATTTTAACAACAATTATTCTTCATACTCAAATATATCCTCAATTTTAACATCAAAATATTTAGCTATTTTAAAAGCTAATTTCAAAGAAGGATCATATTTTCCATTTTCAATTGAAACTATTGATTGCCTTGTAACAAAAAGATCTTTAGCTAAATCCTTTTGAGTTATACCTTTCATAGCTCTAAACACTTTAAGCTTATTCTTCATAAAATAACCTTCAATAACTTTAACAACTTTAATCAATCATATTTCCTTTTATAATAAAAAGTAGCTATCTTTTTAATAATGAAACTAACTATCACTAATAAAAATAAAGTATAAGATATAAATAGACATTGAGGATAGATATCTCTAAGGGTGAAAATAGCTATTCCTGCTGAAACCATTAGAACCATTAGAATTTCAAAAGAAACACGACCAATTTTTTCATTTATAATTTCATTTCTTTCATCTATTCTAACAGTCCCATCGTCCCTTTGAAAATTCTTTATTGCATCTTCAAAATTTTTATAGAATATAATTAAAAATCCCACAATGAATATTCCAATTACAAAAAATTTGAAATCTGCAAAAATCATTCCTATAATCCAAATTAAAGATAAAAGAGCTACTGATAAAAACATTACAAAAGCTTTTATTTTTGCATTAATATTATCACGTCCTAAATTAATCAAGTGTTATTCATTAAAGTCTTGTTTTTTTAACAAATAAATGTCATATTTTTTATAATGCTTTTAATCAATCATACTTTCGTTTATAATAAATAAGAGATATTCTATTTATAGTAAATCCAAAAACTGTTATTAAAAACAAAGTATAAGCTATATTTATATATTCAGGATAAATATTTCTAAGTGTTAAAATACAAACACCTGCAAAAACAATTATAGCCATCATAATCTCAAAACTATTATAACCTGCTTTACTTTTTATAAACTGATTTCTTTCATCATCCAATGCAGTTCCATCTTTATTTCGTAAAATTTTTAAGTTTTCTTGATTTTTATAAACGAAAATACTTAAAAAAGTTAAAATACAGGCCCCAATAATGAAAAATTTTAAATCCGCATAAAATATGCCTATAAACCAAATTATACATAAACAAATAAATGTTAAAAACATCCCAAAAGCTTTTAATTGTACTTTCATTTCTTCATTAATATAACCATTTTTTGAATTAATATTATCACCTCTTGATGTAAAGTATTATTTACTTTTTGATATATAAACTTTACTTTTTGATTAGTATATTTTACTTTATGATATATAAACTTTACTTTTTAAAAAAAATTTATAATTAATTTCTTATAAAAAATAATTTATAATAAATAAAATTCAAATAAAAAAAGAAACAATAGCTAAATGCACTTTAAATTTAGCTATACTTGTATATTATATAAAAATATATAAAAATAAATAAAAATAAATAAAAATAAATAAAAATAAATAAAAATAAATAAAAATAAATAAAAATAAATAAAAATAAATAAAAATAAATAAAAATAAATAAAAATAAATAAAAATAAATAAAAATAAATAATAAAAATAAATAAAAATAAATAAAAATAAATAAAAATAAATAAAAATAAATAAAAATAAATAAAAATAAATAAAAATAAATAAAAATAAATAAAAATAAATAAAAATAAATAAAAATAAATATCTACCCATGAGTAATAATACTAATTATATCCCCATCAAGTAATTCATAATCACTAGCTACACGCATATTCTTTTTTGCATTTACTGCATGCATGAACTTGTCTCCAATATCTGTATGGACAATATAAGCTAACTCACGTGGATGAGAACCAAGTTTAATCAGTATAGGGTCGGGCAACACATTTCCATTATTATCTGTAAATTTATGCTCGTCTTCTACAGGATAAACAACAATCATATTAAGTAATTCAAAAACAGCATTATTTAAAGCTTTTTGAACACCAGTATCTCCATACTTATCTAAAACATTTTCTTTAATATAATGCAGAGCATTAAGTTGATTTTTATTTAACTTACTTTCATCAACTATTTCAAAATCAGAATCTCCAGAGTTATATTTAATAAGCCCTGCTTTAGCCGCATTAACAAGAGCAAGTTCACTATCAGCAGAAGTTGGAATAACATTAGGATATTTTTCTTTAATCTTTTCAATATTCTCAAAAGCTGTTGGAAGGTCAGCTTTATTAGCTACTATCAACATTGGTTTAGCTATTCTACGTAAATTAGAAACAAGTTCAATTAAGTCTTCTTTTTCCCATTTTTGATAATCAGGACCAACCGTTCTTCTTGCTTCAATAACATCTTCCAAACTTACACCAGTTCCAGACATTTGCTCATAAATAACTTTAGCTACATCTAACTTTTCAGCATCAATTTTACGAATTAAGCGACTCCAGTTTTTACTTAAAATCCCATACATCCACATTACTATTTCTTCTTCAAGAAATTCAATATCTTCAAATGGATTATGAGACCCTGAATCAACTGGACGACCTTCTTCATCGGTAGAACCTGATGCATCTATAACATGAATAAAAACTTTAGCTTGCCTTAAATCATCTAAAAATTTATTTCCCAATCCTCTACCTTCATGAGCTCCTGGGACAAGTCCTGCTACATCAATTAACTCAACATGAATATATCGATTACCATCTATACATTCAGAATTTCTTGGGTTGCAAGTAAGATCTAACTCAACACAAGGACATGGTTTTACAACATTAGCTATAGCTTTATTAGCATCGATAGTAGTAAAAGGATAATCTGCCATTTCAACTGTAGAACTTGTAGCTGAATTAAAAAATGATGATTTACCTACGTTTGGTTTTCCTGTAACTGCAATTTCAAGCATAAATATCACAATATAAGATTTTAATATAATTTAATAAGATTTATAAGATTTTAATATATTTAATAAGATTTATAAGATTTTAATATAATTTAATAAGATTTATAAGATTTTAATATAATTTAATAAGGTTCTAATAAGATTAATAAAATTTTTATAAATCTTTAATGAAATTATATATTTATTTTATTTTAACTATTATAAATAATTATAAATATATTATTTTATTGAATAATTTTTTCAATATCCCAATTATTTCCATTTTGGAAATAGTTGATTTTTCACTTATTGTAAATATTTTTTAAATTAAATAAGTAAGAAAACTATAAAAAAAAGAAATATATTATGTATAATCAAAGATTAGCCAATAAAACATATTCTTTCAAAGAAATGACTTTTTTAATTTTAGTAATGCTTTGAATGTCTATTTTATGATTGATGATTTTTTCATCATCAGTTAAAAACTTTAAAGAATTAATTTGTTTGCCCATTTCATGAGCATCTAAACAAATATTCATATCTGAACCTAACTTAGTTAAGTCATCATATCCATCAATTTTATTTTTAAGTTGTTTTGCAATCAATGGATAATGATTTTTTCTTTCAAAAGGAGGATTTAATTTTTTAATGCAAATAGAATAAGACTTGGATAATCCTTTATTAAAAGATAGTTTAAAATTTTTAATAGATTCCAAAATATTCTTAGAATGTTCAGATGAATTAAGAGAAGATTCTTTCCACAATAATTTAATTAACTTAAAACAAACTATCTGATTAAAACCCTTAATTCTTAATTTACTTGCAATATCCACTAATTGAAGTTCGGTCATTACATTTTTTGTATTATTTAATTCGATAATTAAATTATAAATCCAATCATCAAAAGCATTTCTTTTCCTTTTATACACTTTTTTAAATTCATATAAAACATTATTTGACCATTTAATCTCACAATTATGATTAAAAATTTTGACTACGAAATCATGCTGTGGATCTTGTCTAAAACAAAATCCAATAGGTATATTATTATCTAAAAAAAGAATATCTCTCATATTTACCACCCCAAAAAAATTTAAAAAAATATTTATTATTTTATCTCTCTCAAAACATTGTATGTTTCATCTATAGTTTTTTCATAACTCTCTTCAAAAGAATCAATTAAAGAATAAAAATCTGCTTCTAAAATGAAAAAAAGATTTTCAAATTCATCATAGATATAATAATATTTAGAAAAATCCTTGATTTCTCTCATTTTACTCCTTTCATTGAGAAAAGATTTATATGATTCCAATATATTAATAAGTATTTCTGCATTTTCTTTATTTAATTCATTTCGTGTTAGAACAAAATCTAGCATTTCTCTTAGACGAATTAATATATAATATTCATCATATTGTTCTTTTTTATTTTTAGAGATACTTATTAACATGTCTAAATTAGCAAAAATAAAATCATTGATATCTTCTTCATTAGAAATAATATTCTCAGTGATTAATTTATCATTATGGGTTTTATTCTGTATAATTCTATCTTTCATTTTAATAAAAAATTCTATAATAGTAGAAAGACCTGTTTCAAGTTTGTTCAAATCTAATGATGAATACTCGATAGATACCCTATTATTCATTGCAGAGACCTCCACTTAACTATAATTTTTCGCTAATTTATAACATATTTTTCATACAATTAGTATTAATATATAACTTATAAAATGTATATAAATTTAACTAATTTATCTTAATATAAAATAAAATTATTCTTAGTAATTTATTCATTACACAATATTTTGGAGTATAATATTTTAGGATTATTATAAATTCTTTGAAAAAATTAAATATAAAAATAATTAGTTTCCAAAATAGAACTAACACTATATTTAAAAAAAAAATAAATCACAGAAAAAAACTAAGTGATGTAGAGATATAATATAAATATTAATCAAAGCTAAATTATAAATAAATATTTTAAATAAATTATTTAAAAAAAATCTACAAAATAAAAAAAATAATTTAAAAACCAAATGAGATAGTGCAAAAATTGCACATACTCATATTTTATATTAAAAAAATCTACAATATATAATAAAATAAATTATAAATTATAAAAATCATAAGTATAAGAAAAATAAGGAATTAAAAAATGTCAAAACTATTCATAGTTGGAATTGGTCCAGGTTCTAAAGATTATTTAACTCAAAAAGCAATTGATACTGTTAAAAATACAGACATCACTATTGGAAGTAAGAGAGCTATTGATATTTTTGATAAGCTAAATGAAGTTATCATTTTAAATGTTAAAGACCTTCAAGAAAAGTTAAATCTTGCAGTAGATTTAGCTATTGAAGGGAAAAAAGTTTCAGTCCTTTCAACAGGAGACCCTGGTTTTTCAGGAGTTTTAAAATCTATCATGAAAATAGCTAAAGACAAAAACTTCAATAAAGAAAACATAGAAGTTATTCCTGGAATTAGCTCTTTACAGTTAGCTGCAGCTAAATGTAGGATTTCATGGGATGAAGCTAACATAATGACTTTCCATGGCAGAGAAAATATAGAAGATATTTTAGACATTATTGACAATGGAAAAACAACGATAGCTTTACCTTCAAAAAGTGTAAAAGATATGGCAAGGTTTTTACTCACTAATGGAGTAGATGAAGATAGAAAGGTAACAATTTGTGAAAAACTTAGCTACGAAGAAGAAAAAATAGTGACAACCAGTTTAAAAGAAGTTATGAATACTGATTTTAGCTATATGTGTGTTATGGTTATTTATTTTGAAAAATATAATATAATATTCTAAAAAATATAATATAATATTCTAAAAATATAATATTTTATTTAAAAAATATAATATTTAATTTAAAAAATATAGTATAATATTCTAAAAAATATAATATTTAATTTATAAAATATAGTATAATATTCTAAAAAATATAATATTTAATTTATAAAATATAATATTTAATTTATAAAATATAATAAATAATTTAAAAATTATAATATTTTATTTAAAAAATATAATATAATATTCTTAAAATTATAATAATTTATTTAAAAAATATAATATAATATTCTTAAAATTATAATAATTTATTTATAAAAAAATAATAAATAATTTAAAAAATAAGGATTAAAGCTTTTAATTTATTTTTAAATGGAAGATTTATTAAATATCAATTCTACAAAGAGATAGCGTAATGACTAATAAAGAAGAAAAAAAGAAATTTCCTAAAGAAGTGACTCTTGCAGCATGGGTTATGGTTGTAGGGGCTTTGGTTCCTATGTTAGATTCGACAATGGTCAATATTGCTCTTAATCAGTTGATGCTAGATTTACATACCACCCTGAATACTATCCAGTGGGCAGTAACTGGTTATGTGCTTGCTTTAGCTATTGCTGTGCCTATTTCAGGCTGGATGCTTGATCACTTTGATGGTAAAAAAATATTTTCACTTCTTATAGGAATGTTTGGTTTGATGAGTCTCTTATCAGGATTAAGCTGGGATATTAACTCATTTATTGCTTTTAGAGCTCTTCAAGGTTTTAGTGGGGGAGTTATAAGTATGCTTCTCCTTGCACTTCTTGTAAAAGTCGCTGGTTCTGAACGATTAGGGACTTTGATTGCCATTGTTTCTACTCCAGCTATTCTTGGCCCTATTCTTGGTCCTGTTCTTGGAGGATTTATTGTAGAATATCTTAACTGGCATTGGATTTTTTTTGTAAATGTTCCTGTAGTTATTATTTCAATTATATTAAATAGAAAATATCTGCCGAATTTTGAACCTTTCAATCCAGATAGTAAAATCGACTGGTTAGGGATTATTTTACTTTCAGGTATTTCAACAAGTATTATCTACGGAATCATAAAAGCTTCGAGTTCAGCTAACTTTTTTAATGAAGATTTAATTATTTATTGTGGAATTGGTATTACACTTATAATAGTTTACATCATTTATAATTATTACAAAAAAGGTCAGACAGTTTTACCTTTGAAACTCTTCAAACATAGAAACTATTCTGCAGCAGGTCTTGGAATCTTCCTTACTGGAATTGCAGTAAATGGCCCTATGCTTTTATTACCTCTCTTTTTCCAAAATATAATGAGTCTTACAGTAACATGGGCAGCTATAGCACTGATTCCACAAGGTATAGGGATGCTTATAACACGTCCGTTTATTGGAAAAATGATTGATAGGGTTGGTGCAAAATATGTAGTATTAGTTTGTATTATTGTTTCTTTTATTGGAACCCTGCCTTTTATATGGATTAATGAGTCCACATCTATAATTTGGATATCCCTTGTGTTATTTATTCGAGGAGCAGGTATTGGAGGTATTATGATGCCAATGATGACAGATGCATATATGAATATTCAACCTAATGAAATTCCTCAAGCTAGTGTTGGAAATCGAATTATTCAAAATGTAGGAGCTAGTTTCGGCTCAGCAGTAGTTTCTGCAGTGGTTTCTACCGTTATTGCTGGTCAAATACTAACAAAGAATCTTCTTTTAGAAGGTTATCAAACAGGATTTTTGGTTTCATGTATTGTTGTTTTGGCAATAGCTATACCTGCATTATTTTTAACGAGTAAAAAAACGGATAATTAATAATATTATGATAAAAAAACGAGATAGCCATTTAATATTATATTAAAAAAACGAGACAATTAATAATATTATAATAAAAAAACGAGATAGCCATTTAATATTATTAAAAAAGAGAAATGATTATCATGGCAGAAGTAAAAGAAACAAAAGAAGTATCTACATTATTGGGAGACCCAAAAAAAGCTCTTTTAAATTTATCAGTTCCAACAATGATAGCTATGGTTATAACTTCATTATATTCTCTTATTAATGGAATTTGGGTAGCAGGTCTTGGAGATTTGGCTCTTGCAGCTATTGGATTTGTCCATCCTGTGTTTTTAATAGTTATGGGATTTTCAAATGGACTTGGATCTGGAGCTACAGCCATTATATCTCGTTATATTGGTGCAAAAGATAGAAAACAAGCAGGTAATGCAGCACTTCACTCAATATTTCTCACAATTATCCTGACTATTATTTTCACAGCAATTTTTGCATTATTTATAGAGCAAATTCTTACAATGCTTGGTGCAGGAGCCGCCGCATCTTTAGGAGCAGAATATGGTAGAATTTTATTTGGAGGTTCAATATTCATTGTTTTTTCTTCCACTGCTTATGGTATTCTTAGAGCTGAAGGAAATGTCCTTAAAGCTACTTATACAATGTTATTTGGAGCCCTCTTAAATATAGTTCTTGATCCCCTATTTATTTACTATTTAGATATGGGAATATCTGGAGCAGCATTAGCTACTATCATTTCTCTTATATGTGCATCACTTTTACTTTTATACTGGTTTAAAAAAGATACATACATTAGATTCAGAGTAAAAGACTTTGTTTATAGTAATAAACTTATTAAACAAATATTGAGTGTAGGTTTACCTGCTGGAACTGAATTTTTAATGATAGCTATCCTTTCAGGATCATTAAATGTAATCTTAATGATGGTTTCTGGAGTTGATGGAGTAGCTATTTATACTGCAAGTTGGAGAATTATTATGATGGCTATGGTTCCTATAATGGCTATAGGAATCTCTTTAATAGCTGTAACTGGAGCTTCCTTAGGAGCAAAAAAATATGAAAACATTAATATAATCCATAATTATGGAATAAAAATTGGAATGATAATAGTTATTATTATGGCAGGAACTATTTTCCTACTTGCTCCTTATATTAGTTACCTTTTTACATACTCTCCGGGATCTGCAAATCTTCAGGCATTTTGTGCTGATTTTTTAAGAATAGTTTCTATATCTTTACTTTTCCTACCATTAGGAGTTTCATCCACTTCAATCTTCAAAGGTCTTGGAAGAGGATTAGATTCACTTCTTATAGCTATTGTTAGAGTTATAATCTTAGAGATTTTCTTTGCCTATGTTTTAGCAGTTCCATTAGGAATGGGTCAATATGGTGTCTGGTGGGGAATAGTCATTGGACAAGCATTAGGTGCTATTTTTGCATATCTTTGGTCTAAAAGATATATTAAAAAATTATTATCTTCTGGTAAAATATAAATTTAAGTTTTGGAAAATTTTGTATTGTAAGAATTTTAATCCTTCGAATTCGATGGAATTGAAAGACAAATAGAATAACCGTTTTTACGAAACAAATTTATTTAATAGACTTAAAAATTAAAAAATGGCTGAATATTCTCCAAAATTAGCTATACTTGTATATATATATAAATTATATTATTATAAAAAAATATAAAAAAATATATAAAAAAATTATATAAAAAATAAATAAAAAAATTATATAAAAAATAAATAAAAAAATAATATAAAAAAATATATAAAAAAATATATAAAAAAAATAAAAAATAATATAAAAAAATATAAAAATAAATAAAAAAGAGAGAGTAAAACTCTCTTCAATTAAAAGTGTTTATTTTCGTTTTCTAATACCTACTCCAAGTGAAAGAACAAAGACTAAAAAGACAGCAAATAAAGGAATTCCAGTATTTTTCATAGCTGCAGTAGCTGATGCAGTATTAACTTCATCAACGATTTTTTCAACCACAGGTTCAACAACCTTTGGAGTTTCTTTTGCTTTGTTTTCAGGTGGCTCTGGCTTATGGATTACGGTATGTTGGCTACTTTCATCAATTTCTGCTTCAGGAACTAGAACTAAAAATTCATGTTCTTCACCATCATCAGGAACATTGATTGAAGCTATACCATTATCATTAGTATGTCTACGTTCTAAAAACTTACCATCCATGTAAAAATCAACATAATGTCTTACAGGATTGTTTTCATCGTCAACTACATTAGCTGTAACTGTAACAGTTCCATCTGGATTGTTTACAGTAGTAACAGTAACAGATACTTTAGATTTAGTCACAGCAAAGACATAACTCTTTTCATGAGAATCATATCTCTGATTACCAGTAAAATTAGCTATAACTGTTATGTTTCCACTATGTGTAGGTGTGTAAGACACAGTCCAACGACCTAAATCATCAGTAGATGTAGTAGAAGTTTTTCCATCTATAGTAACAGTAATAGTAACATTAGCTACTGGTCTACCATTTTCATCTGTGAAAACTCCAGTAATGTTAACAGGATTACCTTGTTTAGCTAAAGCAGGAATCTTAATGTCAGAAGGAACTAATATTGTAGTACTGGTAGCTAAAGTATTTTTAAGTTGACCATTTAAGTCATTGATTGAATAACCATCATGACCATCATACTCACCATTAACAGTAGCTAATCTATTAAAATTAGCTGTATAATCAACAGAAGCATATCCTTCAACAGAAGTGTCTGTACCAATTAATTCTCCATTAACCATGAAACTTATATCTCCTCCTGTAACAGGATTACTCATATCATCGGTTAAAGTAGCATATAAAGTGATATCTTGACCATTTTCCACATATTTTGTAGAATTATCAAGGTAAGTTAGAACTAAAGTTCCCATATTACCCATGTTATAAATCACATGCCCATAAGCTCCATCATTAAGAGTATCTTCTAAAGCACGATTAATCATGTCACGCATCTTTTCACTTATTGCAAGACCTGGGTCATCATCATCTAAAGAATCCTCCTGATTTATAGTAAAATCATTCATTTCTTTAGCCATGTCAGTATCACGAATACGACTTTCAGCATCTTGAAGGTTTTCAATACCAACTCCTGCAAGATTTCCAGTCATGATGTTACCAGTAACAGTCATATTACCACTGTTAAATATAGCACCACCATAGAAATTAGCAGTATTGTTAGTGAAGTTTGATTTAGTCACATTACATAAACCATCATTAAAGATAGCTCCACCGAAGTTTGCATTATTATTGTCAAAAGTAGAGTAAATTACATTCATGACACCATCTTTGTGATTATAGATAGCTCCACCATATGAATTTTCATATCTTGAAATTTCATCTCTGGTAAAACCTTCATCATCACCTAAACGACCTTCATCACCTAAACGATTATCATCATCTAAAGGATTACCATCCCCTAAAGGATCTTCATCATCTAAAAGTCTAAGAACCTCTTGATTTAAATTTTCATTTCCATCTAAAAGTCTAAGAACATTTTGTGGAGATTCTAATAATGCACGATTATCTGTAAAGTTACAATTAGTGATATTCATAATTTCACAATTATAAATAGCTCCACCAAAACTCGCAGTATTATTAGTAAGATTTGAATCAACCAAAGTAAAAGTACCACAATTATAGATAGCTCCGCCATATGAACCAGCATTTATTGCAAGACCTGCAGCATCATCAGCAGCCCTATTTACTCTAGAACCACTTTCAAGATTATCACCGAACCCATCATCATCACTACCAAGACCTGTATCATCTTCACCTAAATGTCTAATAGCATCTTGAGCTAATTGATTATCTTGAGCTAACATTTCATTAGCTTCTTGATTTAAAATACCATTAAATACAGCATGATTATCGGATAAATTACAATTAGACACATCCATATTACCACTATTATAAATAGCTCCACCAAAACTTGCAGTGTTATTAGTAAGATTTGAATCAACTAAAGTAAAAATACCGCAATTATAGATAGCTCCACCAAAAGAATTTTCATTCCTTAAATTTTCACTAATACCAAGACCTGCAGCATCATCAGCAGCCCTATTTACTCTATAACCACTTTCAAGATCATCACCTGTCTCTTCGTCTTCAGGTACAAGTTGAAGAATAGTTTGTGGTAAGCGATTAGCTTGAGCTAAAAAGAATGCACTATTACCATCTAAATTACAAATAGACACATCCATATCACCACTATTATAAATAGCTCCACCAAAACTCGCAGTATTATTAGTAAGATTTGAATTTTTCAAAGTGAAAGTACCTTTATTGTAGATAGCTCCACCACATGAACTTTCATATATTAAATCTTCATCACTACCAAGACCCGCAGCATCGTCAGCAGCTCTATTTATCCTATATCCATCTTCAAGATTTTCTGAGTCTTCATCACGTAAAAGTTGAAGAACACCTTGAGGAGCAGGATAAGCATGATTATCAATGAAATTACAATTAGTAGCAGCTACATCACCACTATTATAAATAGCTCCACCAAAACTTGCAGTATTAATTGTGAAGTTTGTATTATCAATTGAAAGAGTACCTTCATTGTAGATAGCTCCACCACATGCATCTTTTATTAATGGGAAAAATTCATCATCAATACCAAGACCAGAAGCATCATCTCCACCACGTAAAGAATCTTCATCATCAATACCAAGACCAGAAGCATCATCTCCACCACGTACAAGTTGAAGAACATCTTGAGGTACTTGATTAGCTTGAGCTAACATTTCATTTGCAGAATAATATATTGCACGGTTATTATCTAAGTTACAATTAGATATATCCATATCTCCACTATTATAGATAGCTCCACCAATAAATGCAGTATTGTAGGAAAAATTAGAATTAATCAAATCAAAGTCGCCTTTATTATAAATAGCTCCTCCAGAAGAACCTGCTCTATTAAAAGTGAAAATTGAATCTTCTACTATGACCTTACCTTCATTATTATAGATAGCTCCACCATTAACTGCATAATTATCTCTAAATATACAATTTATAAAGGTTATATTACTACTAAAAGCATTGAAAATTGCAGCTCCCTCTCTAGAGTTTGCATTGGCAAATGTAATATTAATAAATTTTACATTTACATTATCTTCTATGTAGAATAACTGACTATCTCCAAATCCATTAATGACTACTTCACAAGCAGGACCTTCTCCTTGGAAAGTTACATTTTTATTAACAACAATATTTGTGTTATTCTCTCCAATGTAATTTCCAGTAGCTAAATTCATTATCCCATCAAAATCAGGGGAATTTAAGGTTCCATTAATTCCTTCAGTTGTGTTCTCATCAATAGATGCAGCAAAACTAAATTGTAAAGTACATGCAAATAATAGCACTATAGCTATACAGACTAATATATGGGGGTTTAAATTTTTATTTTCCATCATCTCATCGTCACCTCCTTTAATGAAAAAATTTAATAAAATTTGACTAATAAATTTTAATATCCTTATTAATCAGAAAAAACCTATAATAGTAAAATAAAACGAATGCTCAATTGAATTACTTTAAATATGATTTTTTCTCATTAATAAATAGATATAACTATATTAGACAGCAAATATAAAAGAAAAGTTTAATTTTATTAAAATTATCATAAAATCAGTTTCTATAAATCGTTTGAAATAAGTGAAACTTATATAGATGTTATAATATATGTGCGTCTTCATATATAAAGTTTGCTAATAAGAATATTAACCTCCAAAAATAAACTTTTTTTAATATTTTATTGATGTTTATTGTATAAAAGCTATTAAAATTATTATAATAGAAAATATGGGTAAATTATAGTTGAAATTAGCTATACTTGTATATATTATATAAAAATTATAAATAAAATAAAATATTATATAAAAAATATATGAAAATATTTAAAAATATATATAAAGT
>Ga0082212_10001981_pt1 | contig 30057 bp, 20 predicted proteins | sample TergutNt197P3_FD_71548 | JGI IMG/M metagenome (GOLD analysis project Ga0082212, IMG submission 71548) | Neocapritermes taracua P3 segment gut microbial communities from Petit-Saut dam, French Guiana - Nt197 P3 | ecosystem: Host-associated > Arthropoda: Insects > Digestive system > Gut ...
GCACGACGACAAAAAAAGATGTGCGTATAGATCGGGGGGGGGGGGGGGTAACGTAAACGCCAAAAAACTTCCGCCGCGGTTCAACCCTGTCAGGTCTGCCGCCCCTGACAGGTTGCCGCCACACAAACCTGACAGGGTCGTAATACCTGTCAGGGTCGCCATTTTACATGTATGCGATGTTTGGTCGTTCAACATAATGAAAAAATTACGCTACAAAGATGTACATTATTTTAATACGTTGTAACAAAAACAAGAAAAAAAGTTTGACAATATGATTGGACAATATGATTTTACAATTTCTCCATTCGCGCCCACAAATTGCTTTGTGACAGTTCCACCGCCTTGTCCAGATCATCTTTCGCCTGCCGTAATTGTCCCAGACCTTTGTATCCTAATCCCCGCATGGCATACAGACGCGACAAGCGGTCGTTTCCGGCTTCGCGCCTGCCAAAAATAGCGCCAACTTCCGAACTTGCCGCACGTTCTATCTGCCGGTCGGCTTCCGAAATTAACGATTCAAATATTTTCTTTGCCTGATCATTATTTCCGAGTTTAGCGTGACTAAGTCCTTGGTAATAACTCATTACATTGACGTTTTGCTCCGATTCCCGAACTGATTTTCTGAACGATGCGTTTGCCTGCGAGCGATTCCCAAGCGCTTCATAAGCCGCGCCAATAAAGTAATCTACCTGTACGCTTCTGTCGCCCAGACGTTCGTTGCCGGCTTCTTCCTTAGTTATCTGCGCTTTGAGGAAATAGTCAAGCGCTTTTTGATACTCCTTTTTGTCGAAGAATTGTTTCCCCAGCGCTAAATTCGCATTGATTATTAAATTCCGCGACCTTGATGAACCTTCGCGGTACGTGAAATTTGCTCCCTCCAAAAACTCCACAGCCTGATCGGCCTGCCCCGAAAGAATCAGATTTTCAATGAACCAGATAAACGAGTCGTCCCTGTTTTTCACTGTTTCGCCGCTTCCCTCGAAAAGTTTTGCCCGCGTTTCTATGGGAACATTGTTTCTCTCATACAACTCGCTTAATTCGGTAAAATACAATGCCTCGCCGTTATTGAGCGCTATTGCTTTTTCGTAACAGGAAATCGCCTTTGGCAGGTCGTCGCCATGATGACAATAACCCCATCCGAGATTCCTGTATGCGATTGAAAGTTCCGGATTGAGTTTCACTGCATTCTCCCAGTTTTCCATTGCATATTCAGGCTGTTTTTCAAATAATATATTTCCCAGATAGTAAAACGCCTTACCATCCGTCGGGTTATATTTTAAAGCGGTTTTCAACACATCAACCGTCTCCGTGCGGTATGGAAAAATATAATCTGCGGATTGCGCTGCGGCTGATTGAAAATATTGCAAAGCCTGCGCGTTGTTGCCGTATTTGACGTAAATATAACCGAGATAATAGTCGAACAACGGGTTATTTCCGGTGAAGCGTCCGAGCGCGTTTTCGGCTTCCGCGAGCAGCCCGTTGTTCAGGTATCCGACGGCAAGCGTGAGATAATTATCGTCGAAATCCCTCATTTTCCTGTTGAGCGACGAAAGTAATCTCTCCGCCTTCTGCGCGTCGCCCGATTCTTTTGCAATGAGGTAATATTCATTTCCGATTCTGAAATCAAGCGGGTCGTCTCCGGCAATAACGTCCAGCGTAGCCGCCGCTCCGTCAAAATCGCGCATTCTTCGCTGTATGGACGCCTTCAGGGTCACGGCGCCGTTATTTCTGCCGTTCGTCCAAAGCGATTCGTTGATTTGCTGCAAAGCCCTGCGGAAATCATTTTTCGCGCATGAAAGTTCGGCCAACTGGAAATAAGCCGCCGAATGAAAGGCATAGTCCCATGTGGCGCGGTAGAGCGTGTCTTCCGCTTCGGCAGGAAGTCCCGAACTTCTTAACGCCAACCCCTGCAAATACAATGCCTCATGGGTGGAAGGAACGGTGTAATCGTTTGTCAGTCTTTGAATCGCTTTGCCAAGATATTTCCTTGCAGCGGAATAATCGCCATTTTTCAGATACATATTACCTATTGCGGTATTGGTTCGGATATCGCCGGGGTCTTTTTCCAAAGCGGCTTTGTACCAATCCATCGGGTCGTTTCGCGGAGCATAAAACTGCTCTACCCTTTTCCCTGTTAAATACAATTCTTCGACGGTTGCTAACTTATCCGGCTCAGGGTAACCTTGCCACGGTTCCGGAACTGTTTCGACCGGTTGCCGCGCTATGGGACGGTACTCAATCAGCACGTCGCCGGTTTTGGTATCAATCAGTTGGGTATGAAGGTCTGTCAGAGCATACACGCCGCTAAGTCTGATGGTTTCGGCAAATGGCTTATCAGGCGAGATAGCGGTATTTTTTTCAAATACGGTTTTGTCCTTATTTTTTAAAAGTATCGTTACATCATCAACTTTTGCGGTTGAATAATAACCCAGAAACACATTGTATTTATTCTTTTCATTTCGTTCCTCCAGATTCACCGCCCCGTTAAGATTCGCGTATTTGAAGCCCTGAATGCCCCGCACGGGGAACCAGTACTGTTGCCACTGCTTCACTTCGTAGGGCTTTATCCAAGTATAGTCCGGCTGATTATCGCTAAACGTGCCTACCATCAGTTCAGCGTAAGGGCCGCTGTTTTCGGTAAGCCTTCCTTCCGTAGCCTGTCCGCTGGGGCCTGATCCCCATTCCCATAATTTGGCTCCCTTCGTTATGTTGTGATCGCCAAAATGGATGGTGCCTGCGTTTTTCCCGTGATCGTAGCCGCCCATAAAATCTTCCTGAAGGTCGTACACGAAAAATGAATTGGAGGTAAGTATGTTTTTCCACCAACTAATATCCGTTCCCGACAAATCTTCGCCCCGGTACTGATTGACGGCGACAGGCCATTGCGTAAAATCCGTTTTGGAATGGAACATAACCACTTGCGCACTCGGAGGAAATATCGTCTGGTAGTTTTCGTTCACATGAACCGCCACATTCGCCCAATTTAAGAACGTGTGCGTAAAGGGGGAAGAGTTATGTATCCTCGTTTCGGCCCGGAAATACGATTTTCCCGGAAATATGGTTACCCCCACTGTCCATCGCATCCCGTGGCGCGGTTCGTGTTCCGCTACCCAGACGGTTTTACTGCCGTCTTTGTTTTCCGTTGCGGCGTAATCGAGTTGCTGAAAGGTTGACGCTCTGTGATGATGAAGAACGCACCATTCAATGCCTCCCGAAACCCAGGCGCCCGCCATACCGATATTACCCGGCCGCACCACCTCATTTTTGTAAATAAAATGATAGTTGTTGGTTTTATCGGTGGCATAATACAATTTACCTCCTATCTGAGGCGTTACGCCTAATTCTATGTATTCATTTTCAAGCACAAGGGTTTGCCACTCCTGCTCTACTTTTTCGTTGGCGTATTGATCATTCAGTTTTAAAGGATAAACGTACTTCGACGCGCCCTGATAAGCCTCATTCCTGAAAAAAACAGGATTTTTATCGGGCGGCGCTACGGGATAAGTGGGCATGGAAATCCATTTTTCCGTCAGAGTTACTCCGGATGGACTATCCGACTGAGCATACCCGTTCAGAATCAAACAGGTAATCATCCATAAAACGCAATTTAACTTTTTCATATTGAAACTTTTTTATTTGTGATTAATATATTTTTGCAAAAATAATTACTTTTGTTCTCAACAAAAAAGATGCAACTGTTTTTTTTCAAATTTGGAACGCGGATGACACGAATCGAACAGATATTCACGGATTTAGTGAAATCAGCGTAAATCCGTCCCATCTGCGTTATCTGTGTGCTATTCCAAAAAATAACCCGTACTAATGAACGGTTTCCATCTAAAATAATTGCCCACAAACATACTACTTTTTTTACATTTACAACCTTTTTTAGTTTTTAACCCAGGGTAACCGCATCAAAATATCGCATATTTTCGTATTGGCAGCGCTATACTTCGATTGCATTCCCGAAGGGAAGAAATGATTATAGAATATAGAAATGATGCGTATTGCACAATCCCGAAGGGATGACACCATCAAACATTTGGTATCGTTCCGATGGGAAAATGTCATCCCTGCGGGATTGTGCCAGTAATTCCCGTACATACATTTCTATAATCATTTCTTCCCTTCGGGAATTTTCGCTTTTGACACGACAGTTGTTTTTGTCCGATTCTGATAATACTGTTTTGATGCGGTTGCCCTGCAAAACTGCTTATATAGCGCAAAAACAGACATTTTAAATGTATGAAACAATATTCCGGTAAATTATTCCACCATACTTTCCACTTTTCCGTCGTACAGTATGGTTTCGATACGTTGTCCTTTTTTCAGCGTTTTTGCGCTACGGACAGTTTTCCCGTCGGCAAGGGTAATGGAATAACCCCGCAACAGCAGGTTCACCGGATCAAGCAGATGCAGTTTTCTTTCATGCCATGTAATTTCCGTTTTTTTCTGCGACAGGAACGTCTGTGCAGCATGTATCAGCCTGAGCCGGTATGTATGCTGTTCCCTTTCCTGTACGCGAACATAAGCGTGCATGATGGTTTGCAGCCTTTGTGTGAGTCGTTGCAGTCGGTCGGCCGGCTGTCGGATAGCGAGCGCGGCCGTATCCGATATTTGCCGGGCAAGTTCCTGAAGAAGGTTGTCGAGCGTTATCGCGGTGTTAATAAGGTATTCTGCGACGGCGGTAGGCGTTTTCAACGGCACGCACGCCACCATGTCGGCGATGGTTTCGTCGCGGTCGTGGCCGATACCGGTGATGACAGGCAGCGGAAACTGCGCGATACAGCCTGCCAACCGGTAAGCATTGAAACAATTCAGGTCAGACTGCGAACCGCCGCCCCTGATCAACACTACCACATCAAAATCGTCTTCCCGTTCAAATATCTGTTCCAGCGCCCGGATGATGGACGTTTCTGCCTCGTTGCCCTGCATGACCGCCCGAAACAAAGTATGGCTAAACGCATAACCGTAAGGATTATGATGTAACTGATCGATAAAATCGCCGTACCCCGCCGCCGTTTCGGATGAGATAACAGCAATTCGCTGCGGTACAGGCGGAAGTTCTAATTCGCGGTTCATATCGAAAACGCCTTCGTCCATGAGTTGCTGAATCACAGCCTGCCGTTGCATGGCTATATCGCCAACTGTAAAAGCGGGATTGACGTCGGTCACTTGCAGGCTCAAGCCATACAACTCGTGAAATTCCACGCTTATCTGCAGCATTACTTTCAGTCCGGCATCTAATCGCCTTCCGGTGATGGTTTCAAAATAGGGCGACAGCATCCTGAAGTTGTACGCCCAGATGTTGGCGCGCGACTTGGCGACGATTTGTTCGCTTTGCGGCGATTTCTCAACCAACTCCATGAAACAGTGTCCTGCACTGTTGACATGCAGCTCGTTGATTTCGGCAACTATCCAGTAAAGTTCGGGCATGGCGTTTTTCAACTCCTGCCTGATACACTGGTTCAACTCTGATAATGAATATGATTCCATCAATTGAATCCGGGATTTTCGGGAAATGTTGTCCAGAGCTGGTATGGATCGCCCATGTTCCTGACGGATTCCTGCCACAGGTTGCGCGATGGATGAATAATCAGGGATGGACGGACGTCGCCCACTAACCACGAGTCTCTTTTCAGTTCGTCGTCTAATTGTCCTCCTGTCCAGCCCGAATAACCGAGAAAGAAGCGGATATCTTCCGGTTTCATGATTGAAACAGCGAGTAATTTGCGGACGACTTCAATCTTGCCGCCCCAATAAACGCCATTGACCACTTCAATTGCATCGGGTATATTATTGAAAGTGTGCAGGTAATGCAATGTATCGGGCGCTACCGGGCCGCCAATGGACAACAGCGATTCGCCTGCCGGAAAATCGTCGACCATGTCGCCCAAACTTACCGGCAATTGTTTGTTGAGTACGAAACCAATCGCTCCGTCGCCCGAATATTCGGTGAGCAATACCACCGACCTCCTGAAACACCCGTCCATCATGAACGGCTGGGAAATCAGCGTTTTTCCTTTTTGCGGACGTATGTTGTTGTACGTGATATGGAACAAATCTGTTAAATTATTCATATCCAAAACTTTATTTCTTAAGATAATAATATCCCTGTTTTTCAAATTTGGTTGTAAACGGACCGAGAATACTTTCATGAATACCCAGCATCAAATACCCGTCTTCGCACAGATTGTCGTAAAATAACTGAAACATCCTGTTGTGCAAATTGTAGTTAAAGTAAATGATGACGTTACGACATAAAATCAGATCGAAGGTAACACGAAAAATATTCTGATCTTTCACCAGATCATGTTTGGCATAGATCGGTTTTTCCAATAACGGTTTGTTGATTATTATTTTATCGCCAGCCTCGTCGATTTCAAAATATTTCTGATAAGGAACATCCCTTATAATCAATGGATTATTAATATCGGTACGGATAACTTTATCGAAATTGCTTAAATAATTGATATTAAATTTATACTTGTATATTCCTTTCTTGGCAGTTTCGATAGCATTGGTATTCAGATCGGTAGCATACAATTCCGTTTTGTCGAGCAATCCCGTTTCGTTGAGCAGGATCGCCATCGAATACACTTCCTGTCCGGTAGAGCATCCGGCGTGCCATATCCTGATGACCGGTTTATGTTCCAGTTTGCGCAATACATCATTTCTCAGCGAAAGCCAGACAGGGGGATCACGGAACATTTCAGTGGTGTTGACCACCACTTTCCTGACCACTTCTTCCACAAAATTTGGCTGGTTTTTCAACCTGCGCAACAATTCATCCGTTGTAATCCGGTAATCCAGGAGAATCTTCGCGAATCGCCTCTTCAAGGATTTATCAGAATACTCTCTGAAATCATAAGCCGATACAGTCCGGATGGCCTGAACGATTTGCAAAAGTTCCGAATCGGTAATACTCAAAATACACATTGGTCACGCAACGATAATGGATCATTAAAAAAATCAACAAAACTACAAATTTGTCGAAATCGGAAACAAAGATACTGAAAATAATTTAACTTTTTTCAAAAAATATTCCCGTCTGATTTTGACGAAACAATATTTTTCATACATTTGTAACCACTTTCACACATTCAAATCAGGTGTAAAATTGATGATCTTACAAGCAGCATATCTTTGTACGGGGTTGGTCGACTGGCTCGAAAAGAGGCAGGCGCCATGTTTTTACAAGTCGGCGTTCGGCATTGAATGCCCGGGATGCGGAATGCAACGTGCGTTCATTGCCTTGTTGCGCGGTAATTTAATAGAAAGTCTCCGGCTTTATCCCGCTTTGATTCCGTGTATCATCCTGATGGCGTTTTTGGTGATACACATCTTTTTCAAACTGAAAAACGGGGCGCGAATTATCTTGTATATGTTCATTTTCAATGCAATAATCGTTTTTATTTCCTATTTATATAAATTAATCATCTAAAAATCTTTTACTTATGGATCATTCAGATCAAAATAAAACCTTAGAACTGCCGAATGCCACTTCTTCGCTGGTATTGGGCGTTCTTTCGATTTCCATGTGCTACTGTTGGGGTCCGGTAGGTCTTGTACTTGCCATCATTGGGCTCTCGATGGGTACTAAAGCCGTCAGTATGTACAACATCAGCCCTGGCATTTACTCCGAAGGTTCATTCAAAAATGCCAACTCGGGAAAGATTTGCTCCATCATCGGACTGATTCTGAGTGCAGTTTCACTGCTTTCGACCCTCTTTACATGGTCGTCAACCATGAATCTTTTGAAAAACCTGCAAAACTTCCCCTTTAATTTCTAATCCAGACAGTGTCAGTCATAAAGGCACAAAGCAGCAAAACCTGATACAACGCGCCTTTTCTTCTTTTAACAGATCAACTAAGACGTTGCTGTTTTCGCTTTTTTAGCCGGCTTTTTGGTTGCATTCTCTTCTTTGGCCGGAGTTGTCTGCTTTTTCGGCGTAACCTTTATTACGGGTTTTGCCATTTCCAATTCTTCGTCGTCCTGCATGGCTTTGGCGATGGTGGTACGCAATTTATCCAATTGAAGTTTGGCAATCTTCAACTGTCGGTCTTTTTCAAGCAGTTCCAATTCTAACGCTCTCACATCTATCCTGACTTCCGGTTCGGCTACTTTCTGCAACTGCATAGCGAAGTCCGACAGCACATTCATGTAATTAATGAACGCATCGTAGGGCGATTCATACGGACTATAAGGTGTTCGGCGTCCTGTGGAATAAAATTTGGTACTCATGAAACGAAAATGATCGCTCGCCTGCAAATATTTCCAGTCGATTTTGATTTTCGGATCGGGCGTTTGCTTCACACGTTCGGCCAGCTTGTACAGTTTGTCGAAGGCTTCCACCTGCAAATCGTTGCCCCGCCATGCCGTGAGGTCGCGTTCCTCATCCGTCCACGAAATCGGGTAATGGATACTGAGCGGCGCTACGGGCTGCAATTTCAGTAAGTCGTCGGGCGTAACGAAAGCGAATTTTTTTCTGATGGCAATCTTCGGTAAATATTTCAGAAAATCGAAAATGCCGGTTGAGGCCAATTGCTTTTCGCCGAATGTAGCGTAATCGAGGCTGATGTTGATCACTTCTTCCTTTGAATCAAGCAATTCTAACCAATATACCATTTTCTCGGCTGTCAGCGGATACTCGCTCCATGCCTGCACGGAAAAGTTGAAACGGATATCGTCGCTCAGTTTGTAGTTGCGCAGCAGCAGTTTCAGACGCGGGTTGGTAGCCGAACAATAGACGTAGTTGGGGCTTTTCCATCCGAGTATGTGTTTGGCGCCTTCGGTGAGTACGCCCTGAAATCCCATCTCTTCAATCACGGCGCCAATCTCATTACTGTAAATCATATTGCTGTTACAGAAGACCTTACTTGCCTGTTTTCCGAAATGACGTTCGATTTTTGCTACGTGGGCATTTACCTGTGCCACAAATTCTTCCTTATTCACCAGCGATACCAACGAATGGGCGTCGGTGCCGGCTACAAATTCCACGCATCCGGTGTCGGCCAGCGCACGGAAACTTGTCAATACTTCCGGTGCATACAATTCAAATTGATCAAGCGTTGTTCCTGATATAGAGAATGAAACATTGAGTTTACCCTTATGTTCCCTGATCGCATCCAGCAGTATATTGTTGGCCGGAAGATACGATAATTCGGCTAAACGGCGAATATATGATTCATTGGCATAATCATCATAATAATAATGATCGTTGGTGATGTTGAAAAAACGATACCTTTTCAACCTGAATGGTTGATGTATTTGAAAATTAAGGCAGATTTTTTTCATTGGTTTATTATGGTTTATAAAAGGTTAAATGACACTATAATATACATCTCTGACATGTTTGGCTGAAGTTTCCCATTTCAAATTGTCCACTTCGCTTTTGCCCTGTTTGCTGAAAACGCGATGAAGCGCCGGATAGTTCAATATCCCGTAAATGGCGTCGGCCATGGCGTGCGTATCCCAAAAATCGATCTTGATGGCATGTTTCAGGATTTCGGCTACGCCCGATTGCCGCGAAATAATAACAGGAACGCTCGATTGCATGGCTTCCAAAGGCGAAATGCCGAATGGTTCGGATACCGACGGCATCACGTAAACATCGCTCAGATGGAACATGCGGTACACATCGTCTCCTTTAAGAAAACCCGTAAAACTGAACTGATTGCAGATTCCCAGACGGGCAGCCCTCCGGATCATCTTGTTCAGCATATCGCCGCTGCCGGCCATCACGAACCGCACGTTGTTCATTCTTTTGAGAACCAGATTTGCCGCTTCTATGAAATATTCGGGACCTTTCTGCATCGTAATACGTCCGAGAAATGTAACGATCTTTTCGTCGAAGTTTCCACGTATTGCTTTGGACGACCCGCCTATTTCCACAGGCTCTACGGCATTGTACACCGTAACGACCTTTTCGGGCGCGATGCCGTATTTTTCGATCACGATATTGCGCGTAAGGTTACTGACTGTGATGATTTTGTCGGCCGCTTCCATTCCCTGTTTCTCGATGTTGTACACCACAGGATTGACATTGCCGCCGCTACGGTCGAAATCGGTAGCGTGCACATGGATGACCAACGGTTTGCCCGATATGTATTTTGCTGCGATGCCTGCCGGATAACACAACCAGTCGTGCGCATGGATGACGTCAAAGGATTGTTCGGCGGCAATAACCGCGCCCACTAACGCATAGTTGGAAATCTCATGCATCAGGTTTTGTCCGTAGCCGCCTGTAAAATGAAGTCTGCCCTCGAAATCGGAAGTGATGAATTTGTTTTCGCCCTGAAACGTTTCTGTGGAGCATTTTTCGTACAGTTCGGGATCGACATAAGGCAACAGGTTCACTCCGACTTCTATTTGCTGCATTTTTTTCAGAAACCCCGAAATCTTAACGTCGCGAACCCTGATGTGTACATTGTTCGCTCCGATCAAACCGATGGAACTTTTGCCTTCGTCGCCAAACGCTTTTGGAATGACAAACAGTATTTCCATGTCGGAAAATGAAGTCATTCCCTTTGTCAGCCCGTAGCAGGCCGTTCCTAATCCCCCTGAAATATGGGGAGGAAACTCCCATCCAAACATTAATACTTTCATGAGGTATATTTTTCAATCATCTTAAACATCTGTAACAAAGCGGCAACGCTCCATGCCTGCGATATGGCTCCCTTAGCCTGATGCGGCGGATCGCCGTTGTATATTTCGGATATGCTGCCAAGCCCGTGTTGGGTCATTTCTTCTTCAAACCCGTGCAACAGGCTGTTGATATAGGCTACGCCCGATTTTTTGTGAACGCGCAACCATCCGGCGCTGAAGCCTTCGAGCAGCCACGGCCAGACAGTTCCCTGATGATAAGCGGCGTCGCGCTGTTCCTGTGATCCTTCGTAAACGCCCTTGTAGTTGGGATCGTCGGGTGAAAGGGTACGCAGTCCGCGAGGCGTCACCAACTGGCTGTCCACCACGTCGAGCACCGATTTTTTGATTTCGTTGTCGATCATGCTGTAAGGTAACGATGTGGCAAATACCTGATTAGGCCGTATCGACCAATCTTTTTCTTTACCATTAACTACATCGGCCAAGTAACCTTTTTCTTCGTCCCAGAAAGTGGCCACAAACGAACCGGCAATGAGTTCCGGCAGGTCTTTCCATCTTTCCACGAAATTTTTGTCGCCGGCTTCTTCGGCCAATGCAAGCGTGAACTTTACCGCATTGTACCACAACGCCTGTATTTCCACCGCGTAACCGATACGCGGGGTTACTCCCTTTCCGTTCACCAAGGCGTCCATCCACGTGAGCGCTTTGCCTTCCTGTCCGGCATATATCAGGCCATTGTCGTGCATACAGATATTGTAGGGCAGCGAGCCGTAACGGAAATTTTCGAGAATGGTTTTCATCGCCTCGCCGTATAACTTCCACACTTCGGCATTTTTACCCGTGTATCCGGCAAATTGCTGCACGGACGAGAAGAACCACAGCGGCGCGTCCACCGAGTTGAAAGCAGGGTTCTGATGACTTCCCATGTTGGGGAACAAACCGCCTTCCATCCGGTTGACCATCGTGTTGAGCACCTCACGGCATGTCTCAGGTTCATCAATACCAAGGGTAATACCGGGAAGGGCGATAAACGTATCGCGCCCCCAAACGCCAAACCACGGGTAACCGGCAATTACTTCGGTAGTCTTGTCTTCGTCGTTGCGAACAATAAATTGCTGCGCAGCGTTGGTAAGACAGTGCATGTAAGTCGACCGCGGCAACCGTCGATCGAATTGCGAGATATAGTGACGTTTGAATACGGCAGGATTTTCTTCCTGAAGACTGGCCGAAAATATGATGCTTTCGTCTTTCCGGATGTCCATTTCGAAATAGCCCGGCACAAACAGATCTTCGCTGCAATCGTATCCGCGTTCCTGTTCTTTCGAATATTCGATACCGTAAAACCAGTCGGGTATCGGGATAAATTCCGCTGCTTTTGAGAATTGCAGGTAAAGCGCAGGCAAGTCGGGATACATTTGTACGCTCACGCCGTTTTTGACGGGAACGGCATACGTATTGGCCGCAAGATTGGCGTGAGTGAGTGCGTGCATGTCGCGGAAAGCAAGGAACGGACGGAAACGCAACTTGGTTGGCGAATGGGCGTCGAGCAGCGTGTAACGCAACAGGATTTGTTCCTTCTGCTCTATCAGCAAACTTTCCTTGCTCAATTGAACGCCGCCAACCTGATAAACGGTTCTGGCAACAATATCCGTTGAAAAATCGATGACATACTTGTGACCCTTTGGCTCGTAAACCTCTCCCGCGTACTTGTGGATACCCAGATTGAACTCGCTGTTGTGCTGAACAACAGTTTCGTCAAGCGAAGACAAAAAAACAAAACGTTTGTCTTCAAACTTTCTCACAGGACTTACCAACAAGCCATGATACTTCCGCGTATTGCATCCTATAATGGTAGTATTACAAAACGATCCCCCGCGATTGGAACGCAGAATCTCGCGACTCAGCGAATATTCAAGGTTTACCAACTGAGTCTTGTCAAATTTCAGATAACTCATGAGTATTAATTTATACCCTTTTTACGAGAATATAAAAAAAAAGTTTCAATAAATTTTAATAAATTGATGGCTGGTATCATGATTTATTTTACTTTTGCGCATAAAATGATTATGACGTCTTTACCAAAACTGTTGTTATATCCGGCAGATATTTTTGTTGACAAGCGCCCGCATATAGTAAGTACTGTATTAGGCTCTTGTGTTTCAGTCTGTCTGTACGATCCGGCGCTGAAGCAGGGAGCCATCAATCATTTTATTCTGCCGCAATGGAACGGCCACGATCTGGCAACTATGAAATATGGTAATCTGGCTATTATACGCATCCTCGAAGAATTGCTGATACTTGGGAGCAAATACGAAAATATTGTTGCTCAGGTATTTGGCGGAGCAGAGGTCATTGCCGAAACGCCCACAAATTTTCATATCGGCAAACGCAATGTACAGATTGCCCTCAAAATTCTCAACGAATTTAAAATACCCGTTATCCTCTCGGATGTTGGGGGAAACAGGGGACGTAAAATCAATTTCAATACTTTGACGGGCGAAGTGGAACACAATTATATCCGCCAGACGGAAGCAAGTCAATGATGAATGATTCAGGATTTTACCCCATTTTTTGACACAAATTTTCCTTTTTTCAGGGGGATTGACAGGTAAAAATGGATATGTAATTTTGCAGCGAAATATTTTAGTAAAATAAATGCAATAAAAATAAGTAATAACCGCTCCGACAACTTTTTCTTAACCCTATTTTTTTTTATACAAAAAAACATATACATTTGCGGCGTAGACGTAAAAAGTGATACCACAGATGAACCTGTTTTTGCGAATCAGTCGTTTTAAATTGATTACGGGCGTTTTCCTGTTGTTGTGGACGGGGAGCGGCGCCGTGTTCGGACAGTTTTATAACGGCCACCGGATGACTTTTGGTAAGAATCGTGTGCAGTACAACGATTTTTACTGGTCGTACTATCGTTTTGAGCGATTCGATGTTTATTTCAATCAGGACGGGAACGAACTGGCACAGTATGCCGAATCGGTCATCACGCCCGAACTCGACCGCATCGAAGGCTTGTTCGACTATGTCATCGAGAAACGCATTATCTTCATTGTCTACAACAAACTGACGGATTTCAGGCAGGGCAATATCGGACTCATCACCGGCATCGACGAATACAACACGGGCGGCGTCACCCGCATAGTCGACAACAAGGTATTCCTGTATTTCGAGGGCGACCGCGAATCGCTTAACCGTCAGATACGCGCATCCATTGCCGAGGTAGTGGTCAACGAAATGATTTACGGCAGCGCCCTGACCTCCAATATGACGACGTCGGCTACCATCAACATTCCCGAATGGTTTCACAGGGGGCTGATGGCCTACGTGGGCGAATCGTGGAGCGTGGAGATGGACGACCGCATCAAGGACGGTATCACCAGCAAACGCTATACACAGTTCACGCGGCTTACCGGCGACGACGCCGTTTGGGCGGGACACTCCTTCTGGCGGTTTATCGAGAAAGAATACGGGCCGGCCGTGATTCCGAATATTGTATATATCACCCGTCTCAGCAAAAGCGTCAAGAGCGGGTTCCTTTCCGTGCTGGGTAGCAACCTGAAAGGCCTGAGCAAAGAATGGCTGAAGTTCTACGCCAATCTGTACGCCGCCGAAGACGGACGTCCGTATCCCGATACGCCTTCCGAACTGAAACGCGCGAAGAAAAACCGTATGTACGACAAACTGAAGGTAAGCCCCGACGGACGCTACATGGCTTACGTAACCAACGACATGGGACAGTACCGTATCTGGCTTCGCGACCTGCAAACCGGAAAACAGAAACGGATTTTCAAACGCGAACAAAAATTAGAACAGATACAGGATTATTCGTATCCCATTCTGACGTGGCATCCGTCGGGCGATATTCTGATGTTTATATATGAAGAAAAAGGCGGAGTGAAGATGACGTTTTACAATATTCCGGCAAAAGAACGCACAACACGGAATTTGCTTAATTTTGAAAAGATTTTAAGCGTTGATTTTTCGCCTGATGGCGGCAAGTTTGTAATGTCGGCCTATCGTTACGGACGGTCGGATATTTTCGTGCATACGCTGGCTTCGGGGACAAACGAGCAAATCACGGATGATATTTTCGACGACCTCAATCCAAAATTCATTGACCATGGTTCGAAAATCATCTTTTCGTCTAACCGGACAAACGATACCCTGCGTTTTGAAGGAGCAACCCTCCGTAAATTAGCGCACGGCAAGTCTTTGTATGTGTACGACTATGCGAAAAAATCAAAAATACTGATGTCGCTCGCCGACGATCCGTATACCAACCAGACCGAACCTGTGGAGTTGTCGCATAATAGATACGCTTTCCTGAGCGACCGGAGCGGCGTCGTCAACCGGTACGTCGCTTCGTTCGACAGCGTGATCAGCCATATCGACACTACCGTTCATTACCGTTACATAACTGACGAAAAACCGGTAACTGCATACTCCCGCAGTATTCTCGATCACGACGTTAACGTGAAGGAAAATACGAGCGCGAATCTGTTCCTCAAAAAAGGACGGTACAACATGTATCGCACACCGGTAGAAGAAAATGTGACGGAACCGCTTCCGGTAACCGATTTCAGGAAAGAAACCCTGCGAAAAAACCGCGCTGCCGACAGTATCGCGCTTGCCGCGCAAAACGCTATCCCCGCCATCCTCCTCGAAAACGGCGATATCCTGACCCCCGAAGGAGATACCGTGAGATTCGATATGAACCGGATCAATATTTACCGGTATGTGTTTGAAGTGGAAAAACTGAATTTTTATCAAAATGAATTTGAATTGGGCGATTACATATTGGAAACCGATTCCATGAAGTCCGAGCGCAATAAGATACGGATTTACCAGACGGCGTTCTACCCGAATTTTTTAGTCTCGCAAGTCGATTTCAGTTTCCTCGAAGCATCGTATCAGGCCTACACGGGGGGGGCAGTGTATTACAACCCGGGTTTCAACCTGCTGTTCAAACTGGGGGCGAGCGATCTTTTTGAAGATTACAAAATCATCGGAGGATTTCGTCTGGGGATGAATTTCGAAAGTAATGAATATCTGTTGAGTGTAGAAAACCTGAAGCGCCGGCTCAATCGCCAGATTATCTTCCACAGGCAGGCATTCGAAAATCGGGCGCAGGACGAGTTGAGCAATGTTTATTCGTTGAAAACCATCACACACGAGCTGTTTTATTCGCTTCGCTGGCCGTTTACACAGACTTTTGCCCTCAAAGGCACGGCGTCGTTCCGCGACGACCGCACGGCGTTCCTGACCGACAATAACCTCAACTCAAACGCGCGTATCATTCCCAGTTATCACCGCAATTGGGCGGGTCTGAAACTTGAGGCTATTTTCGACAATACCCGCAAGTTGGGGATCAACATCATGGACGGCTGGCGATACAAGATTTTCGGCGAAACATACTGGCAGTTGAACAAAGTATCCGACCTGTATGTGCTTGGCGCCGATTTCAGGCATTATCAGCCCATTCACCGCAACTTGATATGGGCAAGCCGCTTTGCCGCCAGTTCATCGTTCGGACGTAGCCGGCTGCTCTATTATCTGGGAAGCGTGGACAACTGGATTACATTTTTCCGTTCCAAACCGGTATATGATAATACTGTGAGAGTAGACCATCAGGAAAATTACGCCTATCAGGCGCTGGCTACCAACATGCGCGGTTTTATCCAGAACATCCGCAACGGCAACAATTTTGCATTGATGAACAATGAGATACGTTGGCCATTTATACAATATTTTTCTAAATACCCAATGTCCAATTTTTGGTCGAGCCTGCAAATGGTAGGATTTTTCGATGCAGGCACAGCCTGGTCGGGCGCATCGCCTTTCGGGAAAACAAGCGCTTACGATTACGAAACCGTCCCGAGAAACGGACAAGGCACGGTGATAGTAACCATCGAAACCGGCCGCGACCCGATTGTGTACGGCTACGGGTTCGGACTACGCGCACAGTTGCTTGGCTATTTCCTGCGGTTCGACTGGGCATGGGGAATTGAAAACAGGGTGATATTGCCCAGAGTGTTTTATTTTTCAATGAGTTTAGATTTTTAGATGTTTTTTTCAGAAATTGCAGGACAACAAATATTGAAAGAACAGTTGGTGCAGACGGTTCACGAAAACCGCATCAGTCATGCGCGTTTGTTTCTTGGTCCCGAAGGCGCCGGCAGCCTGCCGCTCGCCATCGCTTACGCTCAGTACATCAATTGCGCCAACCGCGGCGAAAATGAACCGTGCGGCCAATGTCCGTCGTGTATTAAATTCAGGAAACTGGCTCATCCCGATCTGCATTTTGTATTTCCCATCATCAACCCCGGTAGCGGCAAAGCGGCGGTGAGCGATCTGTTCATCAAAGAATGGCGCGAAGCCGTGATTGCCAATCCCTACATCACCTACCATCAGTGGCTCAATGTGATGGGCGGCGAAAACAAGCAGGGCGGTATCTTCGTCGACGAAAGTCGTGAAATACTGAACAAGTTGAGTTTCAAAACCTACGAGGCAGAATTTAAAGTAATGATCATCTGGTTGGCAGAAAGAATGAACCGGCAAACGGCCAACAAACTGCTGAAAATTCTGGAAGAACCGCCCGAAAAAACGTTGTTCCTGCTCATTGCCGAGTCGGCCGATCAAATCCTCCCTACCATCCTGTCGCGGACGCAAATCACACGGGTACCGAAAATCGACGCGCAAAGTCTTGCCAATTATCTGTTAGAAATGTGTAGCGCCGCGTCTCTGCCATGCGACGCTCAAAAAGCGCTCGGCACGGCGCATATCAGCAACGGCAATCTGGCTTTGGCGCTCGGCATCCTGCAATCGTCGGACGAGAACGACTTTTTTATGGATATGTTCGTCCGCATGATGCGTACGTGCTGGAGTGTGTGGGGTAAGAAACAAGCCATGCTCGAACTGTTGAAGTGGTGCGAGCAAATCACTCAACTGGGGCGCGAGCAGCAAAAGGCTTTCCTGCTGTATTGCCTGCGCATGGTACGCGAAAATTTTACCCTCAACCAACAACAACCCTCGTTAGTATTTCTGACAGATGCGGAAAATGATTTTTCGCAAAAATTCAACGCCTTCATTCATCCGGCTAACGTATACCAATTAGCGGATGAATTAAACAAGGCTTATTACCACATCGAATCGAACGGCAACAAAAACCTGATATTTTTGGATTTGGCATGTAAGATTGTGGTATTGTTGAAACATTAGGTCATTTTTCTTTCCGCAGAGTAAGTACGGTAATTTCAGGTAACATGCCGATGCGTCCGGGAAAACCAATCACACCCAGTCCACGATTGACATACAGGTATTGTTTATCTTTTTGAAAAAGCCCTGCCTGATGGCGACGGCCAAGCAATGGTGCAGGGGTGTAATATCTTTTTCCCAATTTTACTCCCATCTGCATCCCATGTGTGTGTCCTGCAAGGGTAAGTGCGATATCGGTTTTACCTTTGACTTTTTCTCTCCAGAATGAAGGATCGTGCGTCAGCAATACCTTGAATGGAATATCGCGAACGGTATCCATTGCCATTTCGATGGTTCCACGTTTGGGACGCTTTTTTTCGATCCCCCAATTCTCAATACCCATAAGGACTATATCGGCGTAGCAACGATTTATCACTACCGACTGATTCTTCAACACCACAAATTCCATTTGTCCGATACCGATTTCGATGGCTTTGTGATTGGTTACCGAATCGGTCGGCGTCTTCCAGTCGTAATATCCCCCATAATCGTGATTGCCCAATACTGCAAATTTCCCGTCGCGGGCTTCCAATTGAGAAAAGATGGGGATCAACGGGACAAGTTCTTCGGCAAAGTTGTTCACCATGTCGCCTGTAAATACGATGAGGTCGGGTTTCTGAGCGTTGATTAAATCCACAACTTTTTGGAGACGGCTGGCAGAACCGGCAAAACTTCCTGCATGGACGTCGGATATTTGCACTATTTTGTAGCCATCGAAGGCTTGCGGAAGGTTATCGAAGGCTATTTCCACAGGTTCGACAGTAAATTGATAACGCCCGAACAAAATTCCCCACAAAACGACGAAAATAAAAAATATACTTGTCCAGAATCCGCATTTGGCAATGAGATGTCGTGATTCACGCGAAGATTTACCGAAACGACGCCTGTACCGCCTGTGCATCATCGAAACACCCCGCTCGGCCAACAGGGACAATGCATATACTGACTTTGGCATGTACAATGCAGTCACAATGCCAAACAGATAATAGTAACAGGTTAATATCCGGTAGTCGCTCGACTGTTTCTGAAAGATGAATCCGATAAGCAAGATTACCACCGACGTTGCCGCCTGAATGATAAAGGCATGACGAATATTCCGGCTTCGCAGTGGACAGGATTGCGGAAATACTTTTTGAATCCCTCTTACGGAAACGATATCAAGCAGAATAATCAGGAAAATAATGATAAAGAAACTCATATTGTTTTTCATTTTTGATTTCTGCATATTTTTGGTCAGTTATACTTACCAAAAGCACGCAAAATATTTTAAGTCGCCGGAAAAATCTTTAAATTCCGTATCCGTTGCAACAAAGTAGGATGCGAATAGTGGAAAAAAACATAAAGCGGATGCGGCGTTAGGTTCGACAGGTTGTTGACCGACAGTTTTTTAAGTGCGCCGATCAGTGTATCGCCCATCCCGTAACCGGCGGCAAAGTTATCGGCCTGAAATTCGTTTTTACGCGAAAGCGTATTCATCATCAACCCAATCACAACAGATACAGGGCTGTACAGGATTCCGAAAGCGATAAGCCCGATGTGAAAACTGGCGTCTGATACACCCAACGCTTGCGACAATACCGGTTGCGAGATGAACAGCGAGAGAATCAGGAGCATAACGCCGGTTTGTAACAACGACAGAATAATGCCGCTGATGATATGCTTTTTGCGGTAGTGGCCTATTTCGTGCATCAAAACGGCCACAATTTCGCCGGTGGAGAGTTCATTCATTAATGTATCGAACAGTACGATCCGTTTTTTGCGCCCCAGCCCGCTGAAATAGGCGTTGGCTTTGGTGGAACGCTTCGATCCGTCAATGGCGTATATCTTGTCGATATGAAAACCGGCCTGTTGGGCATGGCTGGTGATCTGGTGTTTGAGTTCGCCGTCGTCAAGCGGTTTTTGTTTGTTGAACAAAGGCACGATGAGCGAAGAATAGAAAAAAGCCATGAACAGCGTGAATACCGATACCAGCGCCCATGCCCATAACCAGAAGTAAACGGTTGTTTGCAGATAAAACCACACCACCAGTGCCATGAGGCCGCCTCCGATGACAGCCGTGAGCAGCCATCCTTTCAGTTTGTCGGTAATGAAAAGCGCCGGAGTGGTTTTATTGAATCCGAAACGCTGTTCGATCACAAATGTATCGTAAACGGCAAAAGGAGTATTCAAAATATCGAACGCCAGTCCCAAAATACCAAAGAATATCAGCGGTTGCAAAACCGGATTCGTAGTGATAGTTGCCGCAATACCATCGACCCACGCAAAACCGTCGAAGAAAAACATCGCCATGATCAATATCAGGTTAAAGGCGCTGCCAATCAACCCGAAACGTATGTTGATCCGCTCATATTTCTGCGATTGCATATATTTTTCCGCATCATACAAGTCTTCTAATTCTGCGGGAAGTTTTTCCGAAAGATTTTTCAGATTTAACAGTTCGAGCCAGCTTTCGAGTATGAAATCGCCAATAATGATGGCGGTAAGAATGATGAATATGATTTGAGGCGTCATCTCATATAATTAATGTATGGTTTGCTGATCGAGTTTCAACCGTTGTTTTTCCCGTTCCGTCAGAAGGGTGAGATAATCGGCTGTTTTTGATTTTCGCGAATATTTAGCCGATTGTTGCGCCCAATAGAGCGCCTGATCCAACTGGTTCTGAAATTCGCAGGCTACCGCCATGTTATGGGTGATCTGGCTTTTCGCATTTTTCTGTCCTCTTTTGCGGCACGACAGCAACATGTTTTCCCAAATATCGAACGCTCTGCCATAGCCGTCGCGTTGCATGGCTGTGTAAGCCTGTTGCGACAGTTCAGGGAATTTGTTGACCATGTAAATACTGCGCATTCCATTTTGCCATTGAGGAACAACACGGTGCGCATAATTTTTTGCCATCGCGATACCCATATCCCACCATGCGTCTTTGATGCCGGGCAGGTTCTTCACAGCATCATTCTTATCCCAATAGATTCCCGACGGCCATGAAATCAGGTCGCGATCGGTGTAATCGTCAAGCGTCATTCCCGCTTTACCGTGCACTAACCACCGTGCTGCATATTGCACATACAGGTAAGCCTCCCATTCAAAATAACTGTATCTCTGAGCGTAATACGTATTTTTCACCTGTAATTTTTCCAATTGTACTACCAGATCGAAATTGGATACGTTGGGAAGTTCGCCGGTTTCCGTGACAAGTACAGAAAATTGAGTATCTTCGTAACCGGGCGCATCTTTCCATATATATTGCAGTGAATAGAGGATGTTAGCAATCAGCGAATCGGCCTGAATGACGGTTACGCCGGTTACGTTTTCGCTAAACATGATGGGCTCCGCAAAAAGACTTTGCGAAGCGCAAAGTGCAATGTGCTTTTTGGCGCATTCAAATGTCAACTCCGACGGTTGCAGGGTTTCTATCGGACAATAGCGCATCGTCGCACATGCCTGAAAAAGCAACGTTACGGATAAAAACCATAAGTATCGGATAGTGCAAGCCAAAATATGAAAAAATAAACGGTTATTTGTTTGACGCAAAAGTATTGTTTTTTGTTTATTCTGCAATTTTTTTAACGTTTTTTTTGAAGGGTGAGGGGTCTTGATTTTTATGGCACACGCTTGGAAAAAGCAAATTTTCATGTACTTTTGTCGTCTGAAAATTCAGAACAATGAGTGTAGAATATCACGATGACAGTATCATCACCTTGGAATTTCCGGAGAATATCCGCCGACGTCCCGGAATGTATATCGGCAAATTAGGCGACGGATCGGCGCCCGACGACGGCATGTATATTCTTGTAAAAGAGGTGCTGGATAATTCCATCGACGAATATATGATGGGATACGGCAAACATATCGAACTGACCATCGGCGACGATGCGATGATCTCTGTACGCGACTACGGACGCGGTATTCCGCTTGGGAAAGTGCAGGATGTGGTTTCCAAATTGCATACGGGAGCAAAATTTGATTCGCAGGCTTTCAAAAAGTCGGTAGGACTGAACGGCGTGGGGGTCAAAGCGGTAAATGCGTTGTCAAATCACTTTCATATTCAGTCGTTTCGCGACGGACGCACCAAGTCGGTCGTCTTTTCGCAAGGCATGATTACCGAGGATGAACCCGAAACCGCTACCAATCAGCCCAACGGAACATTAACACGGTTCATTCCCGATGAATTACTGTTCGGCCAATTCCAGATATTACCCGAATACATCGAAAAACTGCTGAAAAACTACATCTTCCTCAATACGGGACTTGTGGTGGTTTTCAACGGCGTGAAATATGTGTCGCGCAACGGATTGCTCGATTTGCTCGACGACAACATGAACGCCCCCGGCCTGTACGACCCGATTCATCTCAAAGGCGGGGATATCGAAATTGCTATCTGCCACGGTACGCAGTACGGCGAGGAATATTACAGTTTTGCCAACGGGCAGTTCACGCCGCAGGGCGGTACGCATCAGCAGGCATTCCGCGAGTCTTATGTGAAAACGATCCGCGAGTTTTTCCGTAAGGATTACGAGGCGTCCGACATCCGTTCGTCCATTATTGCCGCCGTTAGCATCAGGTTGCAGGAGCCGATGTTCGAGTCGCAAACCAAAACGAAACTCGGTTCCAAAGAGATGGCGCCGGGCAGCGAACTGACGGTAAATAAGTTTATCGGCGATTTTGTAAAAAAAGAGTTGGACAATTATCTGCACCGCCATTCTGATGTTGCCGACGTTATCCGTCAGAAAATCGAGGAATCGGAAAAGGAGCGCAAAGCCATGTCGAACATCAAGAAATTAGCGAAGGAACGCGCCAAAAAAGCCAGTCTGCACAACCGCAAACTGCGCGACTGCCGCGTGCATTATACCGACGAAAAACATGAGAAATTCCTCGATACAACCCTGTTCATCACGGAGGGCGATTCGGCCAGCGGTTCGATTACCAAATCGCGCGACGTCAATACGCAGGCGGTGTTCAGCCTTCGCGGGAAACCGCTCAACACCTTCGGAATGACCAAACGGGTGGTTTACGAAAACGAGGAGTTCAACCTGCTGCAGGCGGCGCTCGACATCGAGGAGGACGTCGGAAACCTGCGCTACAACCGCGTAGTGATCGCTACCGACGCCGACGTGGACGGGATGCACATCCGCCTGTTGCTCATCACGTTCTTTTTGCAGTTTTTTCCCGACCTCATCCGCAAAGGACATCTGTATATCCTGCAAACGCCGCTTTTCCGCGTGCGCAACAAAAAGGATACGCATTATTGCTATTCGGAAGAAGAGAAGGCAAAATCCCTGAAGAAATTAGGCGCCACAGCCGAGATTACCCGTTTCAAAGGTCTGGGAGAAATATCGCCCGACGAATTTGCCGGTTTCATCGGCAAAAACATACGGTTGGATCCCGTCAATCTCAGCAAAACGGACATGATACAGGAGCTGCTTGCCTTCTACATGGGTAAAAATACGCCCGACCGGCAGCATTTTATCATTGGTAATCTTAGAATTGAGGAAGATTTGGTGGAAGAAGATGCGGGATGAAAAATATTTTGTCCATAAAGTGAACAAACGTTTCCTACCAATATCCACGAAAAGGATATATACTGCGCGCGGTCATAGATTGTGCTTTTCATAAGCACTAATTTGCTGTGTGTAAATTTTATAGGAGATTTGTAAAACTCAACATAACACCGAGTACAATATATCGAGAATAAAATTTTGAAATTAGAGAAACACTACCTATCTTTGTACCAAATTTGGTGCAATTAAAATTTAATAAAATGGCAGTATTAGAAATATCGGCAAGACAATTCAGAGATAAACAAAAAAGTATCTTTGATATAGCCGACACAGGCAGGCAAATAGTTATTAAGAGAGGCAGAAAACAATCATATATTCTGACTCCTGTCAATCATGATGACTTCGTTGCTACGCCCGAACTTTTGGAAAAGATAGAAAGGTCAAGGCAACAAATGAGAGAAGGGAAATACACCGAATGTAAAACAATTGAAGAATTAAACACATATCTTAATTCATTATGAAATACGCAATTCGGTTTTCAGATGATGCAGAAGAAGTCATTGAAAAATAAAAAACATATCATACTGTGAACCTCTGCGTACTCTGTATCTCTGCATTAAAATATCAACACAGAGGCACAAAGAGCACAAAGTATCACAGAGAAAACATATCATAAATATTATAAATTAAATTTGAAAATCATGATTCGTATTTTTTTTATTGTTGCCACGATGCTGATAACCGGCGCATGTTGCAGTTCGCCGGATGATATTCAGGTTGATGATTTACGTTGTGAAAACCTCACTAATCCGTTGGGTATTGACACAACTGTACCGCATTTGAGCTGGAAACTTTTGTCCGGTCGAAATGGTACAAAACAAAAGGCATACCGGATATTGGTAGCCACCGACAGCCTGTTGCTGGAAGAAGGCAAGGCCGATTTGTGGAACTCCGGCAAGGTCAAATCACCGGCTTCGGTGATGGTTCCCTATCGGGGAAAAGAATTGCAGGCGCGTTCGCTGGCTTACTGGAAAGTCGGCGTATGGGATGAGAAATGCCGTCAGCCGGTGTGGAGCGGCATATCCTCTTTCAGCGTTGGTTTGCTGTCGCCGGGCGACTGGACAGGCGTTTACATCGGATTTCCGCACGAAGCCGGAAATCCTGAAAGCCCGTTATTGCGAAAACAGTTTGAAATAAAAGACCCAGCAGAAAAAACATTTCTGTACGTCAATTCATTGGGATACCATGAAGTCTATCTCAACGGCTCAAAAGTCGGGATGGATGTTTTGTCGCCTTCCATGTCGCAATTCAACAAACGGTCGCAGGTGGTAACTTATGATGTTTCCCCTTACATCAGGCAGGGACGTAACGATTTGGTGATATGGTCGGGACGCGGCTGGTATCAACCCGGACTGCCCGGCGTGGCGTATGATGGTCCGCTCATGAAAGCGCAATTGGAAGTATTGAAAAACGGCAAATGGAATACGCTGATTGCTTCCGACGATACGTGGAGTTGCCGCGAGAGCGGATATACGGGAATCGGCAACTGGCGGGCGCACAGATTTGGAGGCGAGCGTGTCGGAGCCGGTAAAGTGTTGGCCGATTTGACGGCTTCTACGTTAGACGCTGTCAGTTGGAACGCGGTGCAGGAAATTGAAGCGCCGGAACACGCGATTTCGCCAAGAATGACCGAACCAAACCGGATACAGGGGGAGATACGTCCGGTACAAATCACTTCTTTGGGAACGGACACATGGTTGGTAGATATGGGAAAAGCATTGACAGGATGGGTTGAAATTCATTTTCCGGTTTTAAAGGAAGGGCAGGAAATTGTCATGGAATATGGAGATCATTTAGCGGATGGACAATTAGTAAACCATGGACAAATAGACCGCTACATCGCATCGGGCAAAAACGGGGAAATATTCAGGAATAAATTCAATTATCACGGGTTTCAGTACATCAAAATATCGAATCTGTCTGTTCAGCCTTCGCCGGACGACATCCATGCGTACCTGATTCACACCGATTACAGGGACGCATCCTCGTTTGAGTGTTCCGACCCCGATATGAACGCCATCCACGATATGATTCAGTATACCTTGCGTTGTCTCAGTCTGGGAGGCTATCTGATTGACTGTCCGCAAATAGAACGGCTCGGATATGGCGGCGACGGCAATGCTTCCACGCAAACCGCGCAAACCATGTTCGATCTGTCGCCGCTGTATGCCAACTGGATGCAGGCTTGGGCTGACTGTATCCGCGACGACGGAGGAATGCCCCACACGGCGCCCAATCCATACAGCGCGGGCGGCGGACCCTACTGGTGCGGTTTTATCATCACCGCTTCGTGGAATACGTACATCAATTACGGCGATTCGCGGCTGATTGAAAAATATTATCCGGTGATGCAACACTGGCTTGACGGATATGTTCAAAAACATACCATTGACGGCTTGCTCGACCGGTGGCCAGATACAAATTATCGTGGCTGGTATCTCGGCGACTGGGCTACACCGGAAGGTGTCGACCAGACCGCCAAACCTTCGGTTGATCTGGTCAACAACTGTTTCATCAGCGTCTGTTTCTCCACGATGGAAAAAATAGCGACATTTTTAGGAAAAAAGGATGACGCAGTTATTTATGCCGGAAAAAAGGAACAACTCAAAAAACTGATTCACGAACGTTTTTTCGACAGCGCCACGAACAGTTATGCAACGGGTTCGCAGATTGACCTTATTTATCCGATGCTGGCGCAGGCTACGCCCGAAGAACTTGTTCCGGCGGTAACCAAAACCTTATATTCGGAAACGGAGCAAAACAAAGGCGGACATTTGGCGACCGGATTAGTAGGCATCCCCGTTCTGACGGAATGGGCTATCCTGAACCGTTCGGCGGATTGGGTATATGGTATGCTGAAAAAAAGGGATTACCCCGGATACCTGTATATGATTGAAAATGGCGCTACGGCTACATGGGAACACTGGAACGGCAACCGGAGCCGCATCCACAACTGTTATAACGGCATAGGCGCATGGTTTTATCAGGCAATCGGCGGCATTCGTCCCGACGAAAAGTTTCCCGGATACCGGCGTGTCATCATTGCTCCGCAGGTTCCTGCCGGCGTCGCGTGGGCAAAAGTATCGAAGGAAACGCCTCTCGGTACATTGGTAGTTGATTGGGAAGTCAAGGATAAAGAATTATTTCTGAAACTGACCATTCCTCCCGGATGCACGGCGTTGCTGGAACTTCCTGAAAATGTCAGGAATTATACCTTAGACGGAAAACGGCACAGGGCGTCTAAAACGGCTTCCAATGAACTGCCGTCCGGCAAACATCAGGTTGTTTACCGGCTGGAACAGTGACTATTCAAAGGTTGAAACGGCCTTAAAATGAGAGAATTTCTATACGGATTCATCATTATCTTCGCTTCCCACCCGAAGCACAACGTCAAAAATCCGTTTGCCGTCCCATTCTATCCATTTATTTTCGGAGAATTTGGCGTCGCCTTTCTTGCGAAAATCGAATGTTAACAGGTAACCACAATCCATGTTTTTAGATTTCAGATAATTTGCTAATTGCCCGTATGCTTCCTCGTGGCGTTTATCGCCATACCAGAGTTTCAGTTCGAGGATAAATTGCTGATTCAGGAAGTCTATCACCATATCTATTTTGCCGTGATCGCGGGTTTCGGGTTCAAAATGGTAAAAACCATTACCATTGATCAATGGTTTCAGGTAGGTCAGGAAAATTAGTTTTCCCCCTCTTTCCAGAAACGTAACATCTTTATCAGTATAGATTTCTGAATAGTGTTCCTTGAATTTGTTGAGGCATAACTCCATGTCGAAGACGTTGTCTTTGATGATTTCTTTTCTCGAAATATCTTTTACTTTTCTATATTTCGGACTTGTCTTGTTTCTCGAAACAAAGTAATCGGTTATGGCTATTTCAAAGATTTTATTGTGTATAGCCACGAAATCATCATTTCTGTCAAGGAAAGCAAACATAAGACCGAACTCAATAACAGGGTCATTCGGGTTATATGAATATTCTTCGTCTCCCATTGTCAAATTATACAACAGATTTTGCAAATCCGGATTTTCTTCTACCTTCTTAAACAAATCCTTAAACAAAGTACTGCTTTCAGTAAGAATTATTTTTATTGCTTTCTGCACTCCTTGCAGCGTCCAGTTTCTATCCAACTCTGTTTCTATCAACAGGCAAATTCTGGAGACCAAATAAGGATAACCGCTTGTGTAAAAACGAATTTCCTGTGCAATTTCGCTAATATTCATGCCCGTATGATGGTCGTCTTCATACGCTACAAGCATCGTTTCAATTTCTTTCGCTGAAAACGACATATCTACTTTGAAATCTACTGCAATGTTCCATGGCGAGTTCATGGCGCTTTCGCCAATGCTTGGCGTGTAATTGCCTGCCAATGTCATCTTGTATTTCAAATTTCTGACGTCGTAAACCCCTGCAAAAATGACGCTGTGAAAAGTATAATCCTCGCCTGCATTTCTGAAAAGGTATTTATCGCGAAGCATCTTGAGAAACCTTACAAAAATACTGTTATTAGAGGCTTCATCGGATTCGTCTATGATTAAAACGATCTTTTTATTTTTACATCTTTGGGTAATGAAATAATCCAATTTCGTAAAACTTATTACATGATCATCAAGCCATAGTTTAGCCTCTTCTTCATGCTCTATTAATAATGAACGATGTATTCTATTTAAGAGTCCCTGACTAAAACCTTCTTCGTCTGAAAACATTTTGTCATCGGAGTACTGAAAACTGATGCTCACACATATATAATCTTCAGGCAATCGCTTTTCCAGCATTCCAATCGTTGTGGTCTTGCCATACTGACGACCACGATTGATGGTAAAATATTTTCTTCCTTCTACCAATTTGAAAATATCCTCAATCTTTTCGTCTATATTGACCATGTAGTGCATATCAGGCACACATAGTCCCGTTACATTAAATTCACGCATAATTTACTTTATTTTTTTCGCAAAGATAACCAAAATTTATGATTCCAACCTAATCACTGTTTTCGCTTCCTACCCGAAGCACAACGTCGAAAATCCGTTTGCCGTCGCAGTCTATCCATTTATTTTCGGAGAATTTATCGTCTCCTTTTTTGCGGAAATCGAAGGTTAATAAGTAGCCCTTCTCGGAATTTTTTGATTTCAGGTAGCCGGCAAGTTGTTCGTAAGCCTCCTCATGCCTGCTTTCGCCATACCAGAGTTTCATTTCAAGGATGAACTGCTGTCTCAGGAAGTCTATGACCAAATCTATTTTGCCGTTATCGCGGGTTTCGGGTTCAAAATGGTAAAACCCCGTACCATTTATTAACGGCATCAGATAGGTCAGGAAAATCAATTTGCCGTCGCGTTCAAGAAATTTCAGGTCTTCGCAGGTATATATCGACGAGTAATGTGTTTTGAACTTATCCAGACATATTTCCATATTGAAGATGTTATCCCTGATGATTTCATTTTTAAAAGAGCCGTTAACTTTTCTGTATCCGGGCGAGGTTCTGTTCCTTGAAATGAAATAATTGGCAATAACTATTTCAAAAATTTTATTATCTATCGCCAGTTTATTTTCGTTTCTGTCAAGAAAATTAAACATCAGTCCAAATTTAATAACCGGGTCGTGCGCATTGTACAAAATATCTTCCCCGCCTATTGTTAAATCATACAACAGATTTTTCAAGTCGCTGTTCTCTTCTATCTTTTTTACAAGGTCGTCAAACAACGTACTGTTTTCATCCAATACGAGTTTGATGGCTTTCTGTACGCCTTCCAATGTCCAATCTCTGTTCAATTTAGTCTCTATCAGCAAACAAATCCTCGAAACTAAATACGGATATCCGCTTGTGTAAAAACGAATTTCCTGCGCTATTTCGCTAATGTTCATGCCCGTATGATGGTCGTCTTCATACGCTACGAGCATCGTTTCAATTTCTTTTGCTGAAAAAGACATATCGATATCGAAGTCAACGGCTATGTTCCACGGGGAGTTCATGGCGCTTTCGCCGGCGCTTGGCGTGTAATTGCCTGCTAATGTCATCTTATATTTCAAATTCCTCACGTCGTAAACACCGGCAAGTATGACGCTGTGAAAAGTATAATCTTTTCCCGCATTTCTAAAAAGAAATTTGTCGCGAAGCATCTTGAGAAACCGTACAAAAATACTGTTATTAGAGGCTTCGTCGGATTCGTCTATGATTAAAACGATCTTTCTTTTGCTGTTCCTGCAAATATTTGTAATAAATTTGCTAAGCAACTTAAAATCAACGACAGATTTATCAACCCATTTTTTTGCTTCTTCCGGGTCATTAAACTCAAAGCGTTCAAAGATAGAATTAAGAAATTCCTGACAAAACCCCTCTTCGTCTGCATACATCCTGTCGTTTGAGAACTGAAAACTAATGCTCACACAAAGATAATCTTCAGGCAATCGCTTTTCCAGCATTCCGATGGTGGTTGTCTTGCCGTACTGACGCCCCCGATTAATAGTAAAGTATTCTCTTTCTTCTACCAATTTGAAAATCTTATCAATCTTTTCGTCTATATCGACCATGTAGTGCATGTCCGGCACACATAATCCGGTTACATTAAACTTACGCATATTCATCTAAATTTGAACCGCAAAGATAACGATTAT
>Ga0082212_10001982_pt1 | contig 30055 bp, 25 predicted proteins | sample TergutNt197P3_FD_71548 | JGI IMG/M metagenome (GOLD analysis project Ga0082212, IMG submission 71548) | Neocapritermes taracua P3 segment gut microbial communities from Petit-Saut dam, French Guiana - Nt197 P3 | ecosystem: Host-associated > Arthropoda: Insects > Digestive system > Gut ...
ATTTTCGCAATGCAAATCAAAAATCGCCTTTCTGTCTTCTTCCGACCTGCCGAGCTGTTCCGGCTTAAGGTAGGTTAATTGAACTATCTTACCCTCATTATTATGAAGCAGTTCGTTCAAAAAGTCGAGTAACAAGTCTTTATTACATTCCTCACCGAACAGTTTTTTGAACCCGAAATCGGTAAACGGGTCTATGTATTTGTCTTTAAGTTTGCCGGTTACTTCCATTGTCTTGTGAAATTATGTTTTTGCAAAGATACAATAATGTTTTTGAATAGGCTATGCGTGGCAGAAAAAAAATGCGCAATCAGTCAATTTAAGGTTATAGATAATTTTGCACTTTCTTTGTGAAAATCAAAAAAAAAATAGATGCGTACTAAAGTATAGCGATTATTTAAAAAAAAAATTATACTTTTGCAATGTTATTCACAATAAACTGAAATGCTTATGGATAAGAAAATAAAAAAAATCAGTATGCTGGCGGTTATCATGGCGGTAACCATAAATGTTGGATTTACGTCTTGCAGTGAGGAGAAGAAAGAACCGGAACCTCCGGATATTTCAGTTGCGCCTTTAATGAAAAAGTGGTACAGGTTTTTCGATGGCAGTTCACATACCAACATGTACTTGGAATTTGAACCAAATGGATCATATTCTTATGTAAATGAGGATGAAACTGTCAATGGAAATTACAGGATTACAAAAAAAGAAAAAGGAACATATAATTTAGAGCTGTATAATGGCGTAATATACGAGAATTACAATGCCACCCTGTATAAAATGATTGTATCAGGGAGTAATATTTATAATGAGATGTGGGCATATTATTCAGCTAATGAGATTACAGGTGATTCAAGTTTATATGTCTACCAATATTCCAACGATACATTTGTGCGGATGTATGTTTTTTCTGGAAATCCTTTTTAATGTTCTTTAGTTCAGTATCGAAAAATTTGTATTGTATAAGTGTATATTTTCCAATCTCCAATCCTAATAAATTATTAGAAATAAATGAAAAATTACAAATATACAATTATTACGTTCACAGCATGGATATATATCCTGTCAAGTTGTATATCCTCCTTTGAGACTGTTGGTGATAAAGATTTGGAAGGTGCACTCGTTGTAGAAGGAGTAATTTTAGAGGAAGGCACAAAAATAACTTTAAGCAGGACTATTAAATTAAGTGATGAACTCCCTGAAAATTACTTATTTGATGGTGTATCTAATGCAACTATCCGGATAATTGACGAAGCACAGAATGTAATTGCCGTCGCCGAAGCATACGATTGGGGTAAATACATCGTAAAAGAAAGGTTTTCTTTTGTTCCGGATATGAAATATGCTTTAGATATACAGATTGGCACCAGGCATTATCAATCCGTCTTTGCGGCTCCTGTAAATACGCCTGAAATCGACGAAGTGAGTTGGAAATTAAATAATGACAACAGTATTGATATCATGGTTTCGACACACAGTTTTGACAACGAAACACTTTATTGTTTTTGGAATTTTGAAGAAAATTGGGAAATCAGGTCTCGTTATTTTGGAAATTTAAGGTATGACCCAATCACTGACGCATTAATTCCACAGAGTTTGATTGGTGACAATAGATACTATTGTTGGTCTTCCGACTATTCCAAATCATTACTGTTAGCTTCGTCCGAAAAACTCAAAGATGCAGAAATAAAAAATCACAAGATTCACACACTACAGCCGGGTAACTCCCGATATTCATATTTATACAGTATTACTGTCCGTCAATATCGACTGAACAGAGAAGCCTCCTTATATTTTACTAATCTACAAAAAAACATAGATGAAAGCGGCAGTCTCTTTGCGCCGCAACCCTCCGAAATGACCGGGAATATTCGATGCCTGTCCGATCCGGATGAACTCGTAATCGGGTATATTTTTGCATCAAAGGCAACCTCATCCCGTTTATTTATACCGATGGTTGAACGGAATCTGAATAATTTTGAAGAACAAACTATTTGCGAAGAAAATCAGTTTTCGGATCCTCGTACAGCATATTCTCAAGGATATGGAATCGGTGGAAATAGTTATGTAGCACTAAGATGTGTTGATTGCACACAACGTAGCGGACGCCCGACAAAAACAAAACCCGATTTTTGGCCGAATGATCATCAATGAATAATGAACAATGAGAGTTAAACTTATATTTTTTGTGTGTGTGATTAGTGCCGGAATGATTCAGGCACAAGAAACCGGGCTTGCAGGAATACCCTCCGACAATTTTATTCAATACTACCTGAGAGGAGCCGGAACGTATTCCGCGTTATACTCCGGAAAATCGGAAACGCCTTATGACAAGCAATTCGCAAATAATCCATATTTTGAATCTGACACCTATATTTTAGGCACACTATGTTATAATCGGGTGGTTTATAGGGATGTAATGATGCGTTTTGATTTATTCAGGAATGAACTGACAGTTTATAAACCGAATAAATCCGGTTTCACTGTATTGAATAATGAAAAATTTGAATATGCTATCTTGAACGGAACGACCATTATTATGTCTGCCGGCGAACAGGATTCAAAAAATAAATTCCTTGTATTATTACAAAACGGCACATATCCGATTGTAAGGAAATACAATGTAAAGACAACAGAAGATACCAAGTCAGGTTGGGTCATAAGATCATTCAGCACTCAAAAGCAATACGCAATCTATGTCAACGGCGTTCCACACACAGTAAAAAATAAAAATAACGTGTTGAAACTGTTTCCGGACAGGCGAAAGGAACTTAATGAGTTTGCCAAACTGTACAAACTAAATTTCAAAGCTCAAATCGAACAATCCATTATGGCCTTGGTCAATCATTACGAAAGTCTAATCAAATGAAACTGCACGTCATCCGTTATATCATTGTATTATTATCGGCAACCTGTTCCATTTGTCAGGCACAGGAGAATGATCAAGCGCCTCAAAAAGTGACGTTGGATTTCGTTCGACAACCGGCATATACAATATTCCGCAGCATTGCCCGACAAAGCGGATACACCGTTTATTGCAATCCTTTGGAAATCGACTCGTTGCTGCTTACCATTCAATGCACAGACTATGCTCCCGATACAGCCCTGGAGAAAGCTTTTGAAGGCACACCCTTTCATGTTTCCGTTTTTAAAGACCAGTATATATTCATACTCAAAGACAAACCATTTAACACGCAACTGCCGGAAGATTATTTCGCAATCCGAACACGGCAAAGAGAAATACAAGCCGGACTGCCGATTAATCCATTGGAACAGAAAGCCAATTCCGAAAACAAAATATATACCATTGGCGACGAAAATGCGCAAAACATGCCTGAAAGGGTAAGGCTAACCGGTGTGATGACCGATTTCAAAACAGGCGAACCGATAATCGGTGCAGTTATTCATAAGGAAAATAACTTAATGGCAGCATCGACCACCGATGCGTACGGATTCTATTCGTTGCTACTGCCTGCCGGTCGGCAAAAATTACTGATCCGTGGCGTAGGATTGAAAGAAACCCAACGTCAGGTCATGCTTTTTGGCGACGGTAAATTAGATATTGAACTCGAGGAACAGATATTTTCACTACAGGAAGTCGTCGTATCGGCCAATCGATTAACCGGCGTACAAAGTACCACCATAGGAATGGAAAGGCTTCAAGTCAAAGACATCAAAAATATACCGACTATTTTTGGCGAAACAGATGTGATTCGCGTGGTAATGATGCTCCCCGGTGTAAAATCGGTTGGTGAAGCGTCGAGTGGTTTCAATGTACGCGGAGGTTCTACCGACCAAAACCTGATATTGTTTAACAATGGAACTATTTATAACCCGACCCACCTGTTTGGCTTTTTTTCTGTTTTCAATCCCGACCTGATCAAAGATATGGAACTGTATAAAAGCAGTATCCCTACAAAATTCGGCGGACGTATATCATCGGTATTGGATATTAACGGACGCGAAGGCAACAAAAAAGAATTTAACGGCTCGGTCAGTCTCGGTTTGTTAACCAGCCGGATGACACTCGAAGGACCTGTTGGGAAAAAGACTTCGTTTATCCTGGGCGGACGCACCACTTATTCCGACTGGTTGTTGGGTATGCTACCCGATGATAGCGGATATAAAGACGGAACGGCCGGTTTTTATGACCTGAATATGATTGTGGATCATAAATTTTCGGAAAGAGACAATTTGTTTATTAGCGGCTATTACAGTCATGACCGTTTTCAATTCACAGCTGACGACCGTTACGGATATACCAATATAAATGCTTCGGCTAAATGGCGACACATTTTCAGTAACCGGCTGGCAGGTACATTCGTGTTTGGATACGATCATTACGATTACAGTATGTCCATGATAGATAATCCGTTTACCGCGTATTCGCTCAAATTCGGTATAGATCAGGAATTCGCCAAATTCGATTTCACGGCTTATGTGAACGAAAAGCATACCATTGACTTCGGAATCGGAAGCATACATTACAATCTTAATCCGGGAAAATATTTACCCGATTCACCCGAATCGTTGGTCAAACCGGATATCATGCAACAGGAACAGGCGCTGGAATCGTCCGTTTACCTGTCCGACCGTTGGAATATTACGCCGGAATTTTCACTCAATGCAGGTATAAGATACAGTATGTTCAATGCCATGGGACCAAGAACATACAATATCTATGATCCGGCATATCTTCCGCAGGAAAGCACCGCAACGGAAACAATAGAAGTAAAAGAAAACAGTTTTTTCAAAACATATCAATACCCTGAATTACGATTTTCAGCACGCTATCTGTTTAATAACGACCTTTCTTTCAAAGCCGGAGTAAATACTTTAAATCAGTATATTCACAAATTGTCGAATACTACCATCATGTCGCCGACAGATACATGGAAACTGAGCGATGCCAATATAAAACCGCAAAAAGGGATGCAGGTAGCCGCAGGTATTTATAAAAATTTCAATACCGGTATCATTGAAACGTCTGTTGAAATATACTATAAAACGATGAAAGATTACTTAGATTACCGCAGCGGCGCCCTGTTAAGTATGAACCGTCATATCGAAACAGATGTGATCAATACGGAAGGAAGAGCGTATGGGGTAGAAGTTATGTTGAAAAAAACACAGGGTAAACTGAATGGATGGTTAAGTTACACCTGGTCGAGAGCGGAACTCAGGCAGAATGATCCGCGTGTTGAAAAGCCTGTCAATAACGGCGAATGGTATCCTGCAAGCTATGACAAACCTCATGACTTTAAATTGGCGGGAAACTATAAATTTACACAACGTTACAGCGTTTCGCTGAATTGTGAGTACAATACCGGACGTCCTATCACACTGCCGGCAGTCAAATACAAATATGTCGGAGGTGAATATATTTTTTATTCCGAACGGAATCAATCTCGCATACCCGACTTTTTCCGTATGGACTTTTCGGTCAATATCGAGCCGAGCCACCACCTGACGTTGCTTACCCATAGCAGTATCACGTTTGGAGTGTACAACCTGACAGGACGCAAAAATGCCTACTCGGTCTATTACACCGCAAAAAACGGAAAAGTATCCGGTTATCAAATGGCTATTTTCGGCGCCCCGATTCCATACATTTCCTATAATATCAAATTTTAAGCCATGGTTCGTACAATTTCTTTAATTTTATTGATGTTTAGTATGGGGCAACTGCAAATAAACGCTCAGATGCGGGAACGTGTTTATCTGCAAACCGACAAACAACTGTATATGTCGGGCGAACTGCTTTGGCTTAAAATATATACGACGGATACGGACGGCAAATTGATGTCTTCAAGCAAAATAGGCTATGTGGAACTTGTACGCGATTCCATACCTGAAGTACAGATCAAATTGGATATACAGGATGGTACGGGCGCAGGATGGATGGAACTGCCGGCTATGCTTCCCACAGGTTATTACCGAATGATTGCCTATACGCGCTACATGCGCAATGAAGACGAAAATGTGTTTTTTGAAAAAACAATCGCTATCATTAATCCTTTCCATCAAAACGAGGTATCGTACTCCAATGATACATATACCTCTTTTTCATTCCGACCAATCGAAAATAACAACCCCACATTTGAACTCTCTACGGATAAATCTGTCTATACAAAAAGGGACAAAGGTGTAATCAGAATCAAAAACCTGCCTGCTGAAAATATTTCGATAGGGATTTCGATTGCCGGAATTGACCCTGTTTTGGTCGGAAATCCGACCATCGAACAATGGAAAACACAATTACCGGTAGAAGGAACTTCTATTTTTGACGTACGTTATCTACCCGAATACGAAGGGGCGATTATTGATGGTATGCTTATTGATTTGGAAACAGGAACTCCTTCCGCTAATCCTCAGGTTATCCCTCTACTTTCTTTTCCGGGTAAAGAAATTCAACTGTTTGCCGGACAACCTCATACAACCGGCGAGGTTACTTTCTATACTCAATGTGTAACAGGAAAACAAGCACTAACTACTACGGCTATTGCTTCATCCGATAGAAAATACCGGATAGATATGCAATCGCCTTATTCATTGCATGCGCCTGTGAGCTTGCCACAGTTCAAGCCCGATAGCGCCTGGCTTGATTACTTTGAATTAAGAAATCTATCCTTACAAGTGACACATGCCTATTTAGCCGATTCGCTTAGTATAATCAAAGAAATCCCTTCATGTACCGACCTTGTTCCACAACGGCGGTATATATTGGATGATTGGACTCGTTTCACGAATATGGAAGAAGTATTTATCGAATTTATAGCATCAGCCAGAATAAGCCGTACAAGCGAAGGGCGAAAATTTTCAATGGCAAACGAAAACATGATAAGTTCCAGCACAAATATTCTGGTGTTGCTTGACAATATTCCATGCGCTGATCATGAACTCATGATTAAATATAATCCACTGTCAGTAAAAATAATAGATATGCACTTTGGAGAGTATGTATTTGGAGAACACACTTTTGATGGAATTATTGCATTTTATACTTACAAAAATGATTATCGGGAAATTACCTTTGGCGAAAGTACGCAAATATATGACTATGATGGTACTCAACCTTATCGCTATTTTTATACTCCCAAATATGATGCAGCAAGTGTATCATCCTTTTTACCGGACTTTCGCCACACGCTTCTTTGGGATCCACTCATTCAAAGTAAAGGACAAAATGAATTGGTTATACCTTTTAGCACCTCCGATATTCAAGGAAGTTTTGTGATTACAATTGAAGGAATCGGCGTAAACGGCACAGTTATCCAAGCGAAACAGACTTTTGACGTCGGATTATATAGTGATACTTTATATTGATTGGTCTTGTAATGTATGTAGGTTGAATTATTTTCCCGGAATATATTGCAAACCTAATCATATTTTGATTATATTTGCAGCAAAATTAGCAGCTGATGGAGAATCCTAGTTTAAGCGAATGGATTAGGCATTTAGAGGTACACGGAATCAATACTTTTTCTTTTGAGAAGGTACGTGAGACTTTTCCAAATGCTTCGGAACAAAATCTCTTTAATGCTCTTTATTGACAGGTTGATTTTATAATTGTAAAAACAGATGTATGCCTATGAGCTTTTTGTCGCTTATTGTCTTAGGCGTTCTGCGGAGAAAGAGGGATTCGAACCCCCGGAACCTTTCAGTTCAACGGTTTTCAAGACCGCCGCAATAGACCACTCTGCCATCTCTCCAATGTTGTCAAAAAACGCTGCAAAGGTAATGATTTTTTTTCAATAAACCATTTTTCATTTGAACAAAGGGTGCATTTCAATCAACCGTTAAAAATCAGATATCCCATAAAGGATGATAGATTACGACTTTGTCGCTGTTAGCGAAACCTATGTAAATCCGGTTGTGAAGGGTATACATAAACGATATTTCCCAATAATAATTTGGCAGGTCGGCTTTTTGTTTCCAATTCCCGGTGGCCGGATCGTATTCAAAAATAGTATATTTGGTGTTTGAAATTTTATCAATCACATAAATTTTGTTGTCATACACAGTTCCGGCGATAATATTTCCGGTCAAAATAGAACCCGATGACTCCGGAATCCAGGCAGTTAATGCGCCATTCGACTTCCATAACTGCTTGTTTCCAACATTGGCAGTATTTCTCCCCAGTCCCGCATAAATATTATTTTGAATGTTAAAAGCAATTCCTCCATATTGGCTGACCGGAAAGTCTGCTTTCTGCGTCCAAATATCGGTATTTACATTATATGCCCAGACTTCATTTTTGGCTGTATCTTTGATGCCTCCTACATAGACGACTTCACTATACAATGAAAAACCTGTACGCGAATAGGCCGGAGGCGGACCGGTCGTTTTTGAAACCCACCAATTACTTACAACGTCGTACATATAAAAGTCGTCTTTTTCAACCAAGCCCGACCCTAATCCTCCCAGTACATACACCCTGGAATCGCTGAAAACTGCCGTTGCCATCAATTCCATGTTTCCGGCCGGATAAGCATTTAAATCTCCCCATTTACGGTTATCGAGGATGGGATTATAACACCATAAACGATTGACATAGTTGGGACCAATGTCGCCTCCTAACAAATAACCTCTTTCGTTGATCACAAAGTAGGCCGGTGAGCCTTCAATTCTCCTGCCATCTGTAAATGATTCGGCTTCCAGGGTAAAAATCGGAGGTGTTTGAAATGTATAATCCGTTCCATAAGCCGGTGTACCGTTGCCATTGATTGCATAAGCCCTGTAATGATAAATAGTTTCGCCTTTCAGTCCGGTTATTTCACCGGTAGAAAATGGATAGGGGACATCATGGTCGAATAAGGTGACGGAAAACTCCACTTTGGGGCTTAATGTAGTCGGGTTTGACGATGTGGAATAACAAATTCCTACCGTATGCACATTACTTTCACCGATATCTGTCACTATTCCGCTCAAAATAACTGACATTTCCTGTATAAGCGGAGAGCCGAGTGTTGTGACTGTCGGGATATTACTGCTTGTTCTGAAATGTTGCGGAGTACTGTAGGTAATACCATATTCATTTTCGGCAAAAGCGCACACATAATAGTCCTGATTCGGAATAAGTGATTGCAGCCTTGCAGTCATAGTACCATCCCCTTCGTTGCTGAATGTCACCGTCAACATGTCATCATTTATATTGGGACTTGGAATCGGCGTTGATGTCCGCTTCCAGCAAAAGCCTCTTTTAATCAGGGATGTATCTCCAACGCTTAAAACTTCTGCTTTCACCTCAGCATAATTCGACTTAATGGTTTCAATGCTTACATCACTCACCACAGGCAAACCTGAACCGGTTTCGAAATGCAAGGTATCTCCTTTGAATAGACCAAAAGTGTTTTTTACATAAGCCTGCACAACATATACTTTAGATGGCGTCAAGTTCGACAGTACGCAGGTAAAAGAATCTTGTGCCATTGTACTGAGTATCGAATCTCTCTTTGTCATGTCATCTTTCAGGTAATAGATTATGCCGCGCTCCTGAATCGCCCCTTCGCCCCGGTTTGTGATACGTCCTCCCGCCATTGCCTTTGTTGCACGGGTATTGTCTTTGACAATAAAAGTTTCGACTGCGCCCAATCCGGAATTTGTCCTTATTGAATCCCAATTACTGTAACCTGTTCCGGCATTATTTTTGGCATATAAACAGAAATAATACAAGGTGGCGCTTTTTAAATCGTCGGCTGTCAGGCTGATAGCGTCATTGTTGTCTGTTTGCGCTTTATGTGGATTGTTCTCAATACTCAAGGTTTGGGTCGTTCCCCAGCAAATACCTCTTTCCGTTACGGGGTATCCTTTATGTTCAGTTACGTTGCCTTCGATCTTGATAGAAGAAGCGGTGGTCACTACCGAATGTATATCACTCAATACAGGAACATTCGCATTGGTAACATGTTCGACCGGTACGACGGTATCTTCTATGCAAGAAAACAACAAAGCCGTTAGTAAACAAACTGTTACAAATATTTTATATATAAGTTGTTTCATTTTGTCCGCATGTTAAAAGTAAAATCCTACACCTATGCCGGGATACACGTATTTGAAATTTAAAATACATGCTCCCAACGAACCATAAAATCTTCCGTTAAAGACATACATCCCGTCTAAGTCAATCGCAACACCATTCATTGAACTGTTTGTGTCTTTGGCCCAGCCTGATGTGCCCGGTATATTGTTCCCGCTGTCTTCCACTTTGATATACTCTCTGTAATATTTGCGATCCCAGTAACCAATTCCCGCCGATACATTGATATTCGGGTGAATTTTATAAATAATCCCTGCCGAACCGATCAGCTGTGTCTGTTTTGTATTTATATTTCGATACATGACCCCTTCTTCTTTGTCTTCAAGCTCCTGTATTCTTAAATAATTATCATCTTTTATTTTAAACACAACACAGTCATAATCTGCACTTTGAAAAAAAAGATTTGAATGGAAACGAACATACCATCCGACAGTTTTTCCTATTCCTCCCACCTGAAAGCCAAAAGGTGCGATGGTTGAAGCGTGGTAGCCGATAAAGAATTGCATCCTGTCTTTCGGGTCTTTTGGAGGAGGAAGTCCGTTTTGCCTTGTCATTGTGATGGTCGGATTTCTTATTTCATCCAACTTTTGTTGCCATGATTCTGCCATTTCGTTATTTTTGGCTGTCGCGATGCCTTCCGTATAATAGGTTACAAGCAATTGAATACTTGTAGTATCCTGCATTATTTTCGCTGCATCATCCAACAGACTGTAGCATCTTCTCATGGTGCTGCTCATGTCGGTACGCAGTGTTACGTTTTCCTGCCATATTTTTGTTAATTGCTTGATACTATGCAGATCAAAAATCGACATTACTACTGCATCATAATACATGTGCGCCAATGAATAATTCTTTGCCTTCATCGCCTCGTCGCCTGCAAGGATATTATCGGACTGGTTTTGAGCTTTTAAAGCAAAACCCGTCAATAATAATAAAAAAATAATGCCGTAGCGTTTCATACTTAATATCTCCAAAAAAAGATTTCAGATTACAAAGATACAGATTATATTGAGATTTCAAAATATCGATAAAAAATAAAATGTTGAATATGGGGATCGTCATATAAACCGTGCGCTCTCGCACACGGCTATAAACGCCTAAACGCTAACGAGTTTTGTAAATCTTTTTTAACTTGCTATTGGACAGAGGGATCATAATCCCCTACTTTCTCACCGGTTTTATCATAAATATCTGCATGTGTATCGTCCAAAATAAATGCACGATTCCCATCAAGCCGCGCAGTAGAAGTTCGATATATACATGGAATGATGGCTTTGCCGGAGGCGTCAATTGCGCCTACTTTGCGGGTTTCGCGCAACTCGGCAATTTTTAGTTCTCCAAATCCCATGATTATGTCATATTTTGCCAGTTCCTCTTTTATTTCATTTTCATTGATGTTTGTGATCAACCTGTTTACCTCTGTTATATCAATACCTGCAGCTTTGCCTGCTTCGAGCGCTTTCGCGGCTTCAACCCTTGCCTCCGCATATTCTTTTTGTTCTATTTTGGCTTTCACGCTTTCCAACAAGGTGTTGTATTCCTCAATGAGCATTTCAGGGGAAAGCGTATTTTCTTCCTCATCCTGCGCTGTAACCTGATTTTCAGGCACAACAATGGTGTTTGTTTCAACGGTATTGGTCGCAGTCGGCGTTACCGTTTCGACCGATGGTCGGGAGGATTCCTGCGTATTTTCTTCGCCGCGATCAGTTGTCGTTTCATACGGTTCGTCCGCTCCGGGTTCGGGCATGTTGATCCCGGTTGCGACGTTTTTACCTCCGTTCGGTTTAGTCAAATCCAAAAGATAAACCACTCCATAGCCTAAAAACGCAAAAATAAATACCAGCAAGGGTATCAGTATTCTTCTTTTGCTTTTTTTCTTTCGGATAATCTTGTGTGATTCTTCCGTTTGACGAACGATTGTTTGCTCGTCATCAACAGGTTGGGATTTTTGTGCATCCTGCTGTAATGCTGTTGCTTCGTCGTCGGTATGGTTCGAAGGGTAATCCGTATTTTCAATCAAGGTATTGGCTGTTTCCTCAAAGTATGACGGGATATCCAACTCGTTAATCATCGCTTTTACAGATTGATAGCGGTGAAGCGGATTGACCTGCATGGCTTTCAGGATAGCGTTTTCGGTTTGCGGTGATACCTCGCTGTTGATTTCCGACGGCTTCGTCAGGGGTTTTGCGACACGTAAAATTGATTCGGTGGGAATCACGCCGGTCAGCAAGTTATACATCGTTGCGCCCAACGAATAGATATCCGGACAGGGCGAAAAGCTCTGTGTTCCCTCATCGTCATATTGTTCAATCGGGGCGAAGCCTTTGGACAGCGTTAGCATGGTCGTACTTGTTTCCTGCTGCTCGATATCATAACGCTTGCTTACACCAAAATCAATCAGACGGGCATTGTTCTTTTTGTCTATCAGGATATTACTTGGTTTGATGTCTAAGTGAAGGATGTTTTTCTGGTGCACAAATTCCAACGCCTGTCCAATCTGTGAAATGTAACGCAAGAGTTTGTTTTCGGGTAAAGTACCTTCCATATCAAGCATATATTTCAACGAACAGCCCGAAATATGTTCCATGGCAATATAGGCGGTATTGTTTTCTTCAAAAACCTCCAATACATTGACGATAAAAGGATGATGGACTTCGGAAAGGATTTTTGCTTCTTTGATTAATTTTTCTTTAAATTTATCGAAAAGTTGCCTGCCGGTTTCGGAGTGAACCAGCACATGCGAAGTATTTTTGTCACGATAACAATAGTCTTTGAAAAAATATTCCTTGATACAAACAGGCACATCGGTCTTAACCTTACCCAGTTCGCCTTTTACTTCCGTATTCCAGACTCCAAGATATGTTATACCGAAACCACCCTGACCAATTACTTTAGTCAGTTGATATTTAGCGTTTTGCAAACTGTGACCTTCAGGCAGGTTCATAACTTCTCGCAAGTAATGATGTTTTCAAACGCAAAGATAGAAATTTAAGTGAAAAAATAAAAAAAAGATGCAAGAATTTGTCTGTAATTTGTGGGATTTTGGATATGCTGTACCGGAATAACATAAAATGAATAATTATCGCGGGATGCCATATTGCATATTTCTACGATAGCATTTTTGATTCGTTCGGGTGTCCGGTTTTCAGTAAATATCTGAGAGAGGGTTTGATTCGTAATGCAATCGGTTACGCCATCGGTACACATCAAAAAATAGTCGTCAGGCTGAATATCGGTCAACCGGACAACATCTGCTTCGGTCGGACGTGCAGTTCCCTGAATAGCGCGTGTAATAATATTTTTGCGGGGGTTGTCAAACGCTTCTTCAGGTGTTATCAATCCCTGCTTGACCCATTCATTCACTAACGAATGGTCGTCGGTTTGAAACATGAGTTGTCCGCCGTTACGAAACTGATAAATACGGCTATCGCCTACATGAGCGACAATAATGCCCGAATCGCCAATATAGGCTAAAGTCATGGTCGTTGCCATTCCTTTGGCTTCGGGATGGGCGGAAACGTACTCGTCGAAACGTGTTTCGGTATATTGAACGGATTTTTGAATAAATTCGGGGGTTGGATCGCCATCAAGAAAAGTGGAGAAAAAAGTCAGGATGGATTCGCACGCCAACGAACTTGCGATTTCGCCTTTTTCAGCCCCCCCTACTCCATCGCAGACAATAAACAGTTTTTGATTGGGTGCGGCCAGCTCCGATAAGGGATATATATAATCTTCATTGTTAAGTCTTGGCCCTTTTTCACTGATGGCTACCGGCTTTCCTAATGTAATGTTCATGGCGTTTTTGTATTGAAACGTAGCAACGTATTTCCTAATTTTATTTCATCATTATCCTGCAACACCACCTCTTCGCCTTCGTCCAAAAAAGCGCCGTTATGTATTGTCCGGTTTTTGCTTTGATTATCTGACAGGCAATGGATAAGTCCTCCGTGAGTGTCCTGGCGAACATCAATCCGCGCATGATTGCGGCTCATCATTTGATCGTCTGTTTCGATACGGATATCGGCATTCGAAGCGGAGGCTTTTCTGCCGACAATATAATGTCCTTCGCGTAGATGGAATATTTGTTCTCTTGTATTCCCGTAAGATAAAACGGTCAATTTCCCTCCTTCAGCTCTTGAAGGGCGGAAAACGACCGTAGTTGTATCTGTCCGATGAGTATCCCGTTTGTTTTCAAGGGATGACAACGGTATTTCATGTTTGCATTTCGGACATTTAAAAGATTCGATTCCTTCCGGAATTTTCTTTTCATCAACTTTTAACCCGACCTTACAATGCGGACATTTTACCGAAATCATACAATGAATGTAACATCAGCGTCATCCATGCCGGAAAAGATGTCGATAATATCAATATCGGTAGCGATTTCTACGTCGTCCGATAATGTGATGAAATCAACACCCTGATAGCTGTCGTCCAATGTTACAAAATCCGAGTTTAAGCTATCTTCAAGGTCAATAACTACTACATCATTGTCGATTGTAACAAATTCGTTCATACGTTTTACATTTATTTGTTTAAAAATCTGTGCAAATATAGCTATTATCCAACAAATAAGTTCTATACTTTACCTTTCAACGTACAAAACCATAGGATTATTGTACAAAACCTGCAATTTTAATGGAAAATTGTCACATCCCCCTGCCCCCTTCAAAGGGGGATAGAATGAATTCTACTTCCTTACCCATTTCGCTTTGCATGTGGCAATCGGGCATTGTTTTTTATTGGCCAGCGATTCCCATGGGACTTCACCTAAAAAGGCGCCGCACTTGGGGCAAACGTAATCTATTTTAAATTTATTGGCTAAATTTTGAAGTAATTCAGGAATTTTTGCCGATTGACGCGCTCCGAAGTATATGCCGATTGTGGGAGCGCAAATCGCTAATATTCCGCTGATTATAAGGATACCTTTATTTCCTGTGCCTTTATTAAAAAAACTAATCGCCAATCCGGCAATGCCAATCACGGCAAAGGGTAGCGACTGAAACAGCCTTGTTTTAAACTGGTTCGACGACTGTATCCTTATCTTGTCTTTGCTGTAATCATTATAAACCGATTTCAACAGGGCAAATTCGTCGCAATAATCATTATCAAATTTAAGCGCTTCGGTGATATTCAATTGATATTGACTTCCCAGCCTGACTTCGTCGGTTGATGAGATTTTTTTCTTTATGACGCGGTTACCGTTTACAAATGTGCCATTCGTCGAATGTAGGTCTTCAATGAAAAGAGTCCCTTTCATATCGCGTACTAAATTAGCGTGATAACGACTCACATAAGCGTCGTCGGCAACATAATCATTATCTTCTGCTTTTCCTATTCGTATTGTCATTGTATTGTTTTTTCAGGTTTCATTCCTTCCTGTTCAAGTGTCTCTTTCAGTATTTTCAAAGGCTCTTTTGGCACAATCAGTTCACGGGGTTTCCCAATCGGAGGCAACAAAAGCAATTTTTGTCTCGGTAAATTTATCTGCAAAATATAATGCTTGTTGATGATATAACTTTTCCCTACCCTGATCAACATGGATTTGGCATCACGTATCTGACTTTCAAGCATTTCCTCTATCTTTCCCAGGTTGATGGCGAACGTAAACTGGATTCCTTCGGTAAGCAACAATTTTGTATAGTTTCTGTCGGCCTCTAAATAGAGGATATCATTTATTTTAATGCGCAACAATTCATCTCTCGTCTTAATAATCAAATATCTATCCATCATTTTCTGCGTTACTGATTTTGTATTTGGTCTTTCCGTGTATGCAAAAGTAATCTTTTTTCCGGTTTTAACTAATTGTTTGAAGAAAAAAAATAAAAGAGGCAAAAAAGCATACGCCCCCTTACCTCTTTTAATTTTTAATTATTAATTCTTAACTCTTAACTTCTTATCGCAGCCTGAGCAGCAGCTAAGCGGGCAATCGGTACGCGGAACGGCGAGCAGGATACATACGTAAAACCTGCATTGAAGAAGAATCCTACCGATGCAGGGTCGCCTCCATGTTCGCCGCAAACACCTACTTTCAGGTTGGCTTTGGTAGTGCGACCGCGCTCAACGCCAAGTTTAACCAATTCGCCTACTCCTTCCTGATCCAATGTATTGAACGGGTCGGCCGGTATAATCTTTTCGTCCGTATAGGTATTGACAATGGCATTGACATCGTCGCGCGAGAATCCGAAAGTCATCTGTGTCAGGTCGTTCGTTCCGAATGAGAAGAAGTTGGCAACCTCGGCAATCTTGTCGGCAACCAATGTGGCACGCGGTATTTCAATCATCGTACCATACAGATAATCTATCTTGAGTCCGAATTTTGCTTCGACTTCGCTCAATACCCTGTCGGCGATTGCTTTCTGGTGTTGTAATTCTTTTACATTGATAGTCAACGGAACCATGATCTCTAAGTGAGGATTTTTTCCTTCTGTCATCAATTCGGCTGTCGCTTCAAACAGGGCGCGGAATTGCATTTCCGTGATTTCGGGATACACAATGCCCAGACGAACGCCACGAAGACCCATCATCGGATTGACTTCATGCAGTGCATCGATACGGCGTTTGATTTCTTCGTACGACATGCCTTTTTCATTGGCCAACTCACGCTGTTTCTCTTCCGTTTGCGGAACAAATTCGTGCAATGGCGGATCCATCAGGCGGAATGTAAGCGGTTTGGCATCCATTACAGCCAATGTGCCCTTGGCGGCTATCCGTACAAACGGTTCCAACTCGTTCAGCGCAGCAATACGCTCTTCGGTCGAATTTGCCAAAATCATATTGCGCAATTTTGCCAACGGCTCTTCACTGTTCTTACCGTAAAACATGTGTTCGATACGGAACAGTCCGATTCCTTCAGCGCCAAAGTTAAGTGCATTTTGTGCATCTTCGGGCGTGTCGGCATTGGTGCGGACGCCCATGGTGCGATATTTATCCACGATAGTCATAAATTCTTGGAAACGAGGATTTTCAGTTGCATCCACCATATTGAGCGCTACATCATATATCCAACCTTTCGTTCCATTCAGACTTAACACATCGCCTTCCTTATAGGTTTTACCGGCAATGGTGATTTCGTTGGCTTCGAGATTGATATGGACAGCTTCGCATCCTACGATACAGCATTTTCCCCATCCGCGGGCAACCAGCGCTGCATGGGAGGTCATTCCACCGCGCGCGGTCAGGATACCTTCGGCGGCACGCATGCCTTCCACATCTTCGGGGTTGGTTTCTTCGCGAACCAACAGACATGCTACATGATCCTTGCCGTATTCGATCGCCTTTTCGCTTGTCAAGGCAATTTTTCCCACAGCGCCGCCGGGGCCTGCCGGTAAACCTTTGGCAATAACCGCATGTTTCTTTTCGTCTTCAACATCAAGAATCGGGTGCAGCAGTTCGTCTAATTGCTCCGGATTAAGCCTCATCACAGCTTCTTTTTCGTTGATCAACCCTTCGTGTAACATATCCAATGCCATATTCAAAGCGGCAGCGCCGGTACGTTTTCCGACGCGGCATTGCAACATAAACAATTTGCCTTCCTGAATAGTAAACTCTATATCAAGCATATCGCGATAGTTCTTTTCCAATGTCAGCCGGATATTGTCCAAATCTATGTAAGTCTGCGGCATCAGTTCCTGCATGGAAGGCAGGTGTTTGTTTTGGTCATTCTTGGTGGCATCGTTCAACGGGCTTGGGGTACGTATACCTGCTACCACATCTTCGCCCTGTGCATTAATCAGCCATTCGCCATAGAATTGATTTTCGCCGGTGGCAGGGTTGCGGGTGAAAGCAACACCTGTGGCCGATCCGTCGCCCATATTACCAAATACCATCGCCTGTACATTCACTGCCGTACCCCAATCGTCGGGAATACCTTCGATGCGACGGTAGGAAATGGCTTTTTTGCCGTTCCAGCTTTTGAAAACGGCTTTGATTCCGCCTTCTAACTGCGCTTTGGCATCGTCGGGGAAATCTGTTCCAAGCGCATCTTTAATTCTCGCTTTGAAAGCGTTAGCTAATTCCAACAATTCATCGGCTGTAATTTCAGTATCGGATTTGTAACCTCTTGAATGTTTAAATTCATCGAGCATTTCGTCCAACAGTTTACGAATGCCTTTGCCTTCTGCCGGATCCAATCCTTCCGCTTTTTCCATAACCACATCGGCATACATCATAATCAAACGACGATAGGAGTCGTATACAAATCGCGGATTGTTGGTTTTCTTAATCAGCCCCGGAATGGTCTTGGAACATAAACCGATATTCAGCACCGTATCCATCATACCCGGCATTGAGCTTCGCGCTCCCGAACGACAGGAAACCAACAACGGACTATCTGCATCGTTGTATGTAAGCCCCATCACTTCTTCTACTTTTTCCATCGCTGCCCATACTTCCGGCATTAATTCAGAAGGTAACTGACAATCATTGTCATAATACTCCGTACAACAATCTGTTGTAATCGTCAAACCTGCGGGAACCGGTAATCCCAATAAACACATTTCTGCCAGATTGGCGCCTTTGCCGCCTAACAGATTTTTCATGTCGGCTTTGCCATCAGCTGTCTTCCCGCCAAAGGAATAAACTCTCTTTTTGTCCATAAAAATATTTAATTAATAATATAAATGTTATAAAATTTTGTGGATGCAAAGATAGCGTTTTTTCACCAAATGCAAATGGTTTTGCAGATTTTAAGATTTTTTATCATATTGGATTTGTAATCCGGGGGGCAAGGCAATACTTGTATGGGTGGTATGTAATAAGTCATCAATGGTCTTCAATTTCCGCCAAAACTAAAATTGACAGGAATATATTTGGGAGACGTAATGCTTATTCCTTCTACAACGATAGTTGGTTTAAGTTGGAGCCTGACCTCCGTTTTTTCGGAGGTTATACCTACCAGATTTTTGATGGTATTGATTGTCGCCTGTTGTTGACCGGCTGAAAATAAATCCACAACATCGAGTTTGACGGGCACCGACAAAACCCCTGTTTCACCTGCATTCACCCGGAAACGTTCGGTATACCGGTCTCTTGCAAACTCCACACCATCAATATGGATAATGTATTCCATCTTTTCAAATCCCGCAAATGAGGAATTGGGGTTATATACCTCCACATTGACCGTAAATTTAAGAGGTATGGAAGAAGGCGGATTAAGCAACAGCTCGGTTATTGTAAGCGCCTGCATCGGGGTAACTCCATTCGATACATCCATGTCCACAATCACTAATTCCGTAACCGACTTGAAGTTATACTCACAATCCGCTAAGTTTTTCGCCCCTCTGATACCATTCTCGCATCCTGCCGGCAGCATCAGACAAGCAATGATTAAAATAACACTTATTTTCTTTTTCATTAATATCTGTTTTGAATTATGTTGTTTGACAATTTGCTGCAAAAATAGCATGTTTTTTTCAATTCCGGTTTTTTTTCTCCGGGTAATTTATATCTTTGTAAAAAAATCTGTTATTTAATTATTCATGCGTACAAACGGAGATGTGACTGCTCTGAGACGCTTAAACGTAAAAAATCAATCATATTGGCAAAAAACAAGAAGCCGTTACCCCTTTTAGAGAAGGTGGAAATCAAGGATATAGCTGCAGAAGGCAAGGCTATTGCAAGAGTAGATAATTTGGTCGTTTTTGTACCCTGGACTGTTCCGGGGGATGTGGTGGATATTCAATTGACACGCAAAAAAAACAGTTATGCGGAAGGCAAAGCAGTGACCTTTCACAGGTATTCGACTGTCCGGGCTGAACCTTTTTGCGAACATTTCGGGATATGCGGCGGGTGTAAATGGCAACATTTGCCTTACGACGAACAACTCCGGCATAAACAAAAACAAGTGTACGATGCGCTGCAACGTATCGGGAAAATTGATGTCGAAGAATCACTCCCTATTATCGGTTCCAAAAAAACATTGTGCTACCGTAATAAATTAGAATATACGTTTTCAAACAAACGATGGCTGACTGAAAGTGAGATTGCTTCTCCTGACAAAATCAACCAACCTAACGGCGCCGGATTCCATATCCCGAAAATGTTCGACAAGGTGCTGGATATCAAAAAATGTTGGCTTCAGGATGATATTTCGAACAAAATCAGGCTTTTCGTCAAAAACTACTGTCTGACGCACGCCGGTTATCCGTTTTTCAACCTGCGAAGTCCGGAAGGTTTTATCCGGACACTGATCGTTAGAAATTCGTCGGTCGGCGAACTGATGGCAATCGTTGTCTTTTATTATGAAGATAAGGAACGTCGCGAGGCATTGCTTGAGCAAGTACATGCGGAATTTCCGGAAATCACTTCACTGATGTATGTAATCAACGGAAAATGTAATGACACCATAACGGATCAAAATATAATAATGTACGCGGGAAAAGACCATTTGATTGAACGAATGGAAAACCTGCAATTTAAAATAGGCCCCAAATCATTTTATCAGACGAATAGCGAACAGGCATATCAGCTCTACCGGATTGTCCGCGAATTGGCCGGACTGCAAGGGCATGAAATTGTTTACGACTTGTATACCGGCACAGGCAGCATTGCCAACTTTGTTGCCGCAAAAGCTAAAAAAGTCGTCGGTATCGAATATGTGCCCGAAGCCATCGAAGATGCGAAAATCAATGCCCGGCTCAATCAGTTGGATAACGTTGCTTTTTTTGCAGGTGATATCAAAGATATCATGAACGAATCGTTTATCAATGAACATGGTAAGCCTGATGTACTTATTACAGACCCGCCTCGTCCCGGGATGCACGACAGTGTAATTGATGCCATTATAGCGGCAGCGCCTGAACGTATCGTATACGTTAGTTGCAATCCGGCTACGCAGGCACGCGACCTGAATCGGCTAAGCGTTCATTATGTGATTAAGAAAACACAACCGGTAGATATGTTTCCGCATACGCATCATGTGGAGAATGTAGCTTTGATGGAGTTAAGAGTTATGAGTTAAGAGTTAAGAGTTAAGAGTTATGAATTGAGAATTTACACATCCCCCTGCCCCCTTCAAAGGGGGATATAAAACCCGTAGGGGCGTATGGCATACGCCCAAATAACAAGAATTATGTGAAATGAAAAATGGAGTTTGGTTGATTGTTTTTCTGTTGTTTTGTGGTTGTTATGGTCAAAGGAGACCGGATGATATCGCCGTTGACTTACCTGCCATATTGGAAAAAGGCGAAATCACAGCGGTCACATTAAACAGTTCCGCAACATATTTCCAGTATAAGACACAGCCGATGGGATACGAGTACGAACTGATATCGGACTTTTCCACCGCACATCATTTGAAATTAAACATAAAAGTAGTCGCGAATGAATCACAGTTAATTGAAATGCTTCAATCGGGCAAAGCCGATGTGGTTGCGTATCCGATGAAGATTGACAACTCCTTAAAACAAGGTGTCTTACTATGCGGACATGAGCGGCAATCAAGTCTTGTAATAATCCAACGAGCCGCTCCGGAAGACACAATCATTCGCGATGTCGCCCGATTAGTTGGCAGAGAGGTCTATGTAAACGCCGGTTCACGCTATCAACAAAGACTTGAAAGTCTGAACAGCGAATTGGGTGGCAGCATACATATCATGACTATGGAAAATGAAACCTTCACCACCGAAGACCTGATAGAAATGGTATCCAACGGCACGATCCCGTATACGGTTTGTGAAGAAAATTTAGCCCGATTGAACCAAACCTATTTCCGCAATATCAACATCGATCTGGAAATCAGCGCCAAACAACGATTTTCATGGGTAGTGCGCAGCACCTCCCCTTTGTTAGCCGATGTTATCAACGAATGGGCATCAAACAACAAAGGCATCAACAGCTATCTTGCCATTTCCAAACGTTATTTTGAACGATCCAAAGATTTTATACCCATTCTCGGGACTGTTGTGCCCAGAGTAATCAACGGAAAAATTTCGCCTTACGACCATTTATTTAAAAAATATGCGCTGCTTCTTCATTGGGACTGGCAACTCCTCGCTTCCATCGCTTATCAGGAATCGGAACTGAACCCCTCGGTGGTAGCATGGAGCAATGCGGAAGGTCTGATGGGAGTGATGCCGGCCACAGCCTCTCATTTCGGTTTTAAGCCGGGCGATATGCAGGATCCGGAGAAATGTATCCGTGCCGGCGTCGAATGTCTTTTCCAATTCAGAAAAGGATTTTCCGAAGTCCGGGACTCTTTGGAACTGATCAAACTAACCCTTGCCGCCTACAATGCAGGCATCGGACATGTGTACGACGCCCAACAATTGGCCACAAAATACGAAAAAAATCCCAATGTGTGGAAAGACAATGTGGCCGATTTTATCCGTTTAAAATCAGAACCTCAATATTATACCGATCCCGTATGTAAATTTGGATATTTTCGCGGGAAAGAAACCCTCAAATACGTGGATGAAGTGCTGGAACGGTATTTATATTATAAAAAAGCAACCGAATAAAACGGACATACAAATTGTAGAGACGTGGCGTGCCGCGTCTCTATTTTCGGAAACAGCAATTATTTTTTACTGTTTGTTCAGGATCGGACAAACGACTGTGGCGTGCCGCGTCTCTATTTTCAGAAACAGCAATTATTTTTACTGTTTGTTCAGGATCGGACAAACGACTGTGGTGATCATTCTTGTCCGGGCTTGATCTTGTACGCCTCTGATTTCCTGAAAATAAACCTTGATATGCTCGGTTTCCATGTGAGCCAGGTGTCCGGCTTTATTTGCCCAGCGTTCAAACAAATGAAATTCGGTACTGTCTTTATACGACTGGAATAAGTCGTAAGCTAAACAAGCCTCTTCTTTCAATGTTGCAGCCTGACATTTGTCGAAAGCCGCTTTGAAAACTGCTACAGATTCCGGTTTGATCTTCATGGGAATGTTCATGATAATCTCGTACGAGTCTTTATTGGCTAAATGAGCCTCTTCAAAATTAGCAACCTGCGCCTTTAAATCAAAAAAAGATGAAATGGCTAAGATACAGGCAAAAATACAGGCAATTTTTTTCATAATAAAATGTTTTAAATGATTAATATATATTTTTAAAAATTAAGTTTGCATCTCCGTTGATTTACTTTTTCTTGCCGACCAAAACATGATTCCACTTGTATAAACGACTACTACAATAACGACAATTTTCAGTAAATCAAGCGGAAGAGAGGTCACAACGTATGCAGCAATCAATACCCCGAAACAACCCGTGATTGCAATAGCAGCCGCAGGTTTTCTGGCATATTTACCTGCTTTGATAAACCGGGCGCCGGCCACCGGCATCAGGAAAGCACACGAACCCATCATCACAGGAAACACGACCAAAGGCGACATGCCCAACAGAAAAAGCATGGCCATACATGGGGCATACAGGCCGACACCGGCAGTCATCATCACACCCAAAATAAAATTTCCGGTGATGCCGGCAACAAGCAAACCACCTGTAAGACCTGTCGCATCGCCATGTCCCTCAATCAAACCAACCATACTTAATATCATAAGTAAGGCAGTCAAAGCAAGCGCAATACTCATTGTTAGCTGAATCTTTCTTCTATTAAACTTTGAAATAATACCTGCCCCCAACCATGCACCAACAGTGGCAGCCACAATCAAAGAAACTAAAGTAATAATATCTACCTTGACAACCATGATAAAAATCAAGGCCTGTACCGCCGTCGGAATGGCATGCGAAATATTGAGCGTACCCGGAATAACCTTATCGTCAACAGCTTTGGTGGCTTTAAAAATAGCTGTCGTTACCACAAACGACCCAATGCCCAATGTATCTAAAAAGTCAGTAATCAAACCCGTCAGCCCCAAAAGCCAATAAGGCCTTACTTTTGGTTCGTCTTTGTTAGCAATTACATCCTTCGCCAAAATACAGGCAAAAACAATTACAAAAAGAACAAGGGTGACAATTAATATCTTTACAACCATATAATAAGTTTATTCATACGTTATAATAAACAGGCATGTTAATCTTACTGTATATTCAATTGGATTTGAGCCTCTTGTCGGATTCGAACCAACGACCCCGAGATTACAAATCACGTGCTCTGGCCAACTGAGCTAAAGAGGCAAAAAAAGGGTAAGCTGACTATATCGCGCCGCTACAACCAAGTACCCTTGCTGCGATCAAACCCTGGGGGATTCCGAGGGAGCTGGCCGTATAGGACTTACCCGGCTGCAAAAGTACATGAAAATTTCAGGAATTCCAAGCGTGTGAAATGAAAAATGATTTTTTACAGAAGAAAGATACTATTTTTTGTCATTCTACAGTGCAAACGCATCATTTGTTATGGCAATTCAGCGCAAAAACCCTCGACACCAAACATGCAATAAAACCAGTCAGGTACGCTCGCGCATGGCTGTGAGTCAGGTAAAAGCCCCATTAATCCTCCCAATACCTGCTCCATGAATAGTTGGTTGGTGAAAAAACGCATGTATTTTCCTCCGGGTCCCGCCGCAATCAATTGATCGGAATCAGCCTTCGGGTTAGCAGAAAAGAAACTGCAAAATTCGGCAACTGCCTGCCGTGCTATGTTAATTGCCTGATCGTCGGTAAGTGTTTCGCAATATTCAACCCTGCCCAATGAACAAAAGAACCAGTCAGGTGTAGCGTTGCAACCGTTTTCTAATCCGTCTAATACAGCTGTCAAAAATGCAGGATCGTAGAAGTTGGATACATACTTCATGCCGAGTGGCGTAGCATACAACGCCGCCTCGTCGGCAGAGGGGTTGGCCGAAAAATAGGCACAAAACTCACTGATAGCCTGTTCTATCAATGTCGGTCTGATCCAGTCGATGGTAAGGTTGGCGCACTCAAGCGTCCTGAACGTTTCATTGAAAGCATTGACAAAGGCCTCTCTTTCAGCGCCTTCAGTCCACGTATCGCGTATCCTGTTATATTCGGCGATACATGCTTCTATAACATCGTAATCGCCCGCCGCCGCTTTAAAACCGTCGCATATTTGTAGCGCGGTTGCCCTCCCGTCATCTTCGGGAGTAAGTTCGTCATTTTTATTGCACGCATAAAATGCAATACTTCCTGTCAGCAAAACAGACAGGATCGAAACAGATAATAATTTTTTGGTTGTCATACTTTTAAAAATTTATTTTGTTTGATAAAATATATTATTTACATCTTCTTATCCAATCTAAACCGTAAATCTAAATCGTAAATCTAAAATTGTAAATCGTAAATCGTAAATCCAAAATCGTAAATCGTAAATCTAAAATCGTAAATCCAAAATCGTAAATCCAAAATCGTAAATCGTAAATCCAAAATCGTAAATCCAAAATATCTATTTATTGAATTTCCATGTCAATTTCCCCCCTATCATGCGAGGCGCTCCGGGAACAAAAGTAGGAACGCCGAACATAGCGCCCATATTGCCTGCGCCGATCACGTATTTTTCGCCTGTAAGGTTGCTGCCGGTCAAGGCAAAAGTCAATCCCTGCCGTTTGAAAAGCACGGCGAGGGTTGCGTTCAGCAAGCCGTACGCATCCTGTTCTATTCCCGCATCGTTGGCGTCTTCAAAGAAAATCCGGCTTTTCCATGTAAATATAGGCGTCAGCGCGATACGGACATTGCCGGTTATATCTATACCGGTATTGAAGCCGACGAGCAAACTGTGTCTTGGCGTGAGGCGGAATGAGTTGCCTGCGTTGAGTTGACGCCGGCCGTCATTGTCGCGCTCGTCAAATTCCGTAAAGGCATACGTGTAATTGCCGAAAACGGTCAGATTGTCGCTTACCATATACCTGCCTGACAGTTCTGCACCGTAGGACGTCGCTTTGTCGATGCTGCCCTGCCTGTAGTCCATGCCTTCCCATCTCCATGACTGGAAGTTGACATATTTATTGTAATACAGCGAAACGTCAAACATAAATAACCGGCTGATCAACCGGTATCCGGCTTCGTAGTTGTGCAGCGTTTCCGCATCTATCACTTCATATTTCCCTTCTGCGTCGTATTGCAGCACGTTTGGCCGGCGTCCCCGCGCATATCCGGCGTAAACGTTTGAGCGGTCGTCAAGGTCGTATTTCAGACCGGCACGCCACGTGAGCGCGGCAAAACGTTCTTTCCTTTCGGGATTATCTACCGGCTTGAAAAAGAAGTTGGGCGACCTTCCCGAGAAAGCGCCAAGTACAGACGTCTCACCCTCCACAAAGTTTGCGCGGTTGGTAATGCTAAACTGTTCCATGGTAGCGCGTACGCCGACAGTAAGCGTCAATCGCGTAATGATCTCGTATGCAGCGTCAAAAAACAGGTCGGATGCGCTGTTGACCGCTTCGGTGTAATTTTCTTCCACGTGTTTTTCGGGGAGCGCCATATATATACCGTTGGGAATCTGCGGCACAACGCCCGGAGGCACCGACATGGCAGGTAAAGGATTCGGTTTGCCGTCAACGATCATCTGATAACCGGGCGGCAACAAAAAATCCATATCGAAACCTTTCATCATCAATGCTGCCAAATACTGCTCGCCGGGGCAGAACGTGTAGGTATGGTTGACGTCCTCGCGCCAGAAACTAACGCCTGCAATACCGGTAAAGCGGTCGCCGTAAGAAAAGTCATAGCGGAGTTCCTGCATAAACTGCTTTGCACGTCCGCGTTCAGCCATGTCTATGGCCGGCGCAACCGTCCCGTCGCCGTCGAAACGCGAATCGTACGGGTTGCTGAAATACGAAGTGATGGAACTGAAATAATTCTTTGTGCCGATATAATACCGGGCGTTTAGCATTGTTCCGAACACTTCGCGCCGGTTGTAAAAATCCTTATCCTCGTCAAGCGTCGCTTCGTATTTGAAAATATCGGAGACGCCATTGCTGTTTGGATATGCCTTGCTCATAAATGCTGTCCCTGCGTTGTCGTCATTTTGGTAGTTGACCATCAGGTCGGCTTTGAATTTTCCGTTTTGCGGGGCGTATGATAGAGAAAAACGTCCGCCTATTGTGTTTTTGTCATTCAGCGTTCCACCCGATGTGTTTTTTACGTAACCATCCCGATAACTGTAAATACCGGCGATTCGTGCAGCCAATCCGTCGTTGGTTACAGGTACATTCAGCGCTCCTTCAATCTGTTTCATGCCATAGTCGCCAACGCCGGCCGTAATATATCCGTTGAAATAGTCATTCGGTTTTTTGGTAATGAAACTGATAGCGCCCGCCTGTGCGCCGCGTCCGAAAAGCGTACCCTGCGGGCCTTTCATTACCTCGATGCGCTCCATATCGTAAAGTTCGGCAACGGCCATGGTGGCACGGCTGATGGGTGCATGGTTCAGGTAAACCGACACACGTGGCTGAGCTGTCGGACTTACCTCGTCGCTTGTCAGTCCGCGGATCACGATATTGGGACGTCCCTGCGTCTGTACCAGCACGTTAAGACCCGGTACGAAACCTGCTAACTGCTCCATATTGACGACATTGGCATTGACAAGCGTTTGTCCGCTCACTGCCGTGATAGCTGCGGGAATATCAAGCAACCGCTGCGCACCATGCTGCGAAGTAACAATTATTTCCTCAAGCATTATAATCGTGTCGCATTGTAGAGACGCGGCGTGCCGCGTCTCAATCGTATCGCATTGTAGATACGCAGCGTGCCACGTCTCCATCGTATCGCATTGCTGATACGCAGCGTGCCGCGTCTCCATCGTATCACGTTGCTGATACGCAGCGTGCCGCATCTCAATCGTTTCCGTAGTCTGCGCCAAAACCGTTGCTAAAAACATTGACAATAAGAGCATTACTAAAAATATGTATTTACGCATATTAGTTATTATAATTCTTCGCTGTTTGCCGAACAACAAACATATCTACCTATAAATCAGCTGCAAAAATAATACGATATTTCAAAAACTCAAAAAAAAACTCAAAAATTTAAAAAATCATGAATAGAATAATTTCAAAAATGTTTCCGGCATTGATTTGCGGAATGATACTTGCAGTCAAGTACGTCTTCCTGTATTCTGCCACTTTGTGATACAGGTAGCAGTTGATTTCTTCGACCGAAACAAACTCCGGACATCGTCCGAAATGTAATGGGAACTGTGCCACATTGAGACCATGATTGGTCAACAGCTCATTGCTTAACCCATTGAGCACAACCTGGCGCTCAAACTTTCTGTACCCCTTCTCAAAGACTGCTACCATACCACAAGCCTGCGATACTAATCCATTAAATGCTTTCTTTTCCCACAAACCGACTTTTTTTTTTAGTTTTGGTGGAATAAATAAAAAACTATTGTATTTTTGTATCGTTTATGTAGCGTAATGGACATGCGCATTTTGCATATCATTTTAGCAGATTCTTAAATCTGATATACAACATGCGCAATAATAAGCAGAATACATAATATTTTAATATGCAGTTGTTTAACAAAATATTTTTTCCGTTTTATCCAGATGTTTTTTCGGCAGGCAATTTCGCATATTTAAGGGCGTTAAGCGCAAGCTCGGTGACACAGCAGACACGAAACGGAAGTTAAAATAAATGAAATATTAACCGTCCGACAAGGACTTTAAAAAAATAGGAATATGATAGACAATGAGTTACTTGAAACAACAGAAGAAATTTTACTTGACAATGAACTTGACATAGATGAAGTTGAGGACTTATCAGGTAAACGAAAAATTTATACCGAACAAGGCGACCCAGAAATAGAATCGCTTCATAAACGTTTTGTCAAAGGTCGATTAAATATTCAACCTGAATTTCAAAGAGAATTTGTCTGGGATAAAGTCAAAAGTAGTCGTTTGATAGAGTCTGCACTATTAGATATTCCAATTCCAATAATCTACTTATCAGAAGAAAAAGACGGAAAAGCAAATGTTATAGATGGACAGCAAAGGTTAACATCGTTTTTTTCTTTTATTGACGGCAAATTCCCTGATGGTGGCGAATTCAAATTATCGGGATTAAAAGTTTTCACAGAATTAAATAATAAAAAATTCAATCAACTTTCTGATGAGTTTCAAGAAAAAATATCTACATACAAAGTGCGGGTAATTACATTTAAGAAAGAATCTGACAGTGATTTGCAATTTGAAATATTTGCAAGATTAAATACAGGTTCAGTTCCTCTCAATGACCAAGAATTAAGAAACTGTGTTTATCGAGGTAAATTTAACACAGTTATTAAAGAACTCGCACAGGACAAAGATTTTAGATATTTGTTAGGAATTGCAAATGCAGACAAAAGAATGAAAGACAGAGAATTTGTTTTGCGCTTTGCCTCATTTCATTTCAATACCTACTTGAACTATAAAGCCCCTATCAAGAATTTTCTTAATCACACGATGGAAAAATATCAAAATATTTCCGATAGAGACGAACAAGACCTAAGAAATGCTTTTAAAAACACAATTCAAATCATAAAATCTCTTTTGGATAAAAACGCATTTAAAAGGTTCTATCGTGGCGACGAAAGAAACAAAAATGGGAAATGGGAACCTCTAAAATTCAATGTATCTCTTTATGATATCTTAATGTATTCGTTTGCAAGAGAGGATAAAAGTATAGTCTATCAAAATCTTGATAGCATTAGAGAAGCGTTGATTGACTTAATGACAACAGACCAAGATTTTATTGATTCTATTGAACTTTCAACAAGTAGTGTAAAGGCAGTAACTCATCGTTTTGATAAATGGCGAATGACCTTACAAAGTATTTTAGGAATAGGGACAAAAGAGCCAAGATGTTTCACATATGCACTGAAAGAAGAATTGTATAACGCCAACGATACTTGCACAATATGCGGCAACAAAATCATTAACATTGACGACTCGGCAGTAGACCATATACATCAGTATTGGACAGGAGGAAAAACAATTCCAGAAAATGCAAGACTGACACATAGATATTGCAACAACGCAAGACCAAGAATGGAGGACAACGTATAGCAACAAAAATGCCAGCGCTTAATATTTAGGGTTTAAACGCTACTTTAGATGCGTTTTAAACCTCCGTTGAACTGAAGCATTGGTGGCGTTCCGGTATCTATGGGGATTCAATAAT